>Ga0180007_10001178_pt1 | contig 37323 bp, 45 predicted proteins | sample MM_PC_MetaG_FD_121122 | JGI IMG/M metagenome (GOLD analysis project Ga0180007, IMG submission 121122) | Groundwater microbial communities from the Aspo Hard Rock Laboratory (HRL) deep subsurface site, Sweden - MM_PC_MetaG | ecosystem: Environmental > Aquatic > Deep subsurface > Groundwater... | reverse complement strand
GGTGGAAATTCCTTAGCTAACGTCTTAATCAACTTCTCAGCCAAACTAAATGCTTTCTCCAAAACACTTTCCTTAACTGTACAAGCTAGATGACCTGCCTCTACATACTGAGGTTTAATGTACCTCAATATCTCCAACTGATCGCTGGCAGGCAAACTAGTTAAACCACTGATATTTGAAGCTCGACGAGTATCAATCCCTAACAACTCAACTCGCTTCTGGAGAGGTGAATAAAAAAAGTTAAAGTTGAAACTAGCTCCCAATACAAATTCTTCAATCACCGACTTGCTCACTCCTACTTCATCAATCACCCCTGCTTTCAATAACTGTTTAACTTGCTTTTGATAATCTTGATAACTTTTGGCAATAAAAAAGGCTCGCTCGTGTTTTCTGGTGGCTTCAGCTACTTTGACCAAAACCAAACCATCAATCTTGGTGGGATCTGGATAAAGTTTAGGGTAACGAATACCAGCCTGCTTCATAATATAGTACTGGTTTTTGTCTACATCGCGCTCTTCTCTACGCACCAAGCCTCGGGTTCCAAAAATCGGAATAGGGAAGTTTGTTTCTATCTGATCATAATCGCAGTAAACCCAAAAGTAACGTGACTGAACAAAAATAGTATTGAGTTTCTTGAGTTGCTGAATAATTTTTGGTGATGTTAAGTCGTTAAATTTTTTCACCACAATCACCTGATCAAATAGATGAACATACTGATGAGTGTATGTTTTTTCTCGCCCTTCCTGGCACACCACCACAGTTTTTAAACCTTGCTTCTTGGCTCCTAATCCAATATCTAAAGCTGAGTGACCGCCTAGAGTCCCCACATGCAGAGTGGAAAGTGAGTATTTTTTCATTGTGTTAAATTAATAAATTTAGCTTATCAGATTTGAGTCCATTTTTAATTTCTCTGGCTATGCGGCGACCAGTGCTCATTGGCTCGTCATAGTTAAAATATGTATAAGGTGAACCGGCTACAAAAGGATTAGTCCCCGCTACGATTCGAGCCGAGATTTCAAAAGCATAGATTTGGGAGTCTGGGGCAATGATCATTTCTAAACAAAATGGTCCAAATAAACCCGGTGACACTATTTTTTTTGACACATCAACTACAGCTTGACCATAATCAATCATCAATGGCAAAAATGACTCGCGAATCACCACTGGGATATTGCCACAGATAGTGTATGAGGTTTGGAGTGACTTCAGATCCAATTGATCTTGAACTGAAATGCGACCAATGGCGTCCACATTCGACTCATAGCGTTTATCAAAACCAAAAATTTCTAGCTCCTTGGTTAAAGGTGAATAAAAATAATGGGCATAAATGGGTGCACCAATTATATATTCCTGTAAATAATACGCCTGACCTTTAAAAGGTTTAATTTTTTTGGCAAAGTCTTTAGTCGAACTAGTTAAAAAATAATTACGTCCCCCTTGGGCTCCATGAAACTTAACAATGGTCGGTCGATCAATTTCCGCGGGTGTTTTAAAAAACTTAGGCAGTTTAATACCTGCTTTTTTTAACCAAGCTCTTTCCAAGTTGCGGTCTGATTCGTGACGAAGAATTAGTTTATTACCAAAGTACTTCATTTTTAACTGCTCTACCTTGTCTTCTCCTAAATAAGCAATCAGTGAAGCGTGGGGAATCAAAACAGTTTTAGTTTTGGCTAATTGCTGATCAATTTTTATTAAATCTTGGTATGAATCAATCAAAATAATCCGGTCAGCCACCTTAAACATCTGATAAGGTTTTTCTTTACCCTTCAGGCAAATGACTAGGGTTTTGAAACCTTCATCTTTGGCACCTTTGAGTATCTGTAAAGCAGAATGAGAACCTAAAGTCGCTATCGTCCAATCACTTACTTTCATAGCTTAGTCTAACATTCATCAGGTTTAGATCAATACCTTTTAGCCTCCAGTCAACACCATATATAGTTTACTCTTCACCCCCGCCTCAATTATAAAAACACATTTAATTCTACCGGAAGTCACCGACTTTCTAGGAGACAGGCGGTATCAACTCAAGTAGTAACCACTTGACGTCGCCAGCTTTTTTTATATACTGCAGTTATGGATCTCAAGTCCAAAATTAGACAAATTCCCAACTGGCCGATCGAGGGCGTTAATTTTAAAGACATTACCACTTTGCTGGAAGATAAACTAGTTTTTCATGAGCTGATTGATCAAATGTGTCGTCAATTTGAAGACAAACAAATTGATAAACTGGTGGCAATTGATGCCAGAGGATTTCTGCTGGCCTCGGCTATGGCCTACAAACTTGGAACTGGTCTCTGTATCGTCCGTAAAAAAGGCAAGTTACCTTGTCAAACTATTAAAGCCTCCTACCAAAAGGAGTACGGTCCCGATACTCTGACTCTTCACCATGATACTATCAAACCAGGAGAGAAGATTTTACTTGTGGATGATTTAATTGCTACCGGTGGCACACTGCTAGCCACAATTCAGCTGGTGGAAAAATTGGCAGGTGAAATAGTCGGCATCAATGTGATTATTGATCTGCCTTTCTTGGGTGGCAGTCGGAAACTCAATAAATATGATCTTAAATGGCTGGTCAGTTATGACTCCGAATAAACTTCATAAAATTGGCATTATTGGCGGCAGTGGTCTGGATGATCCCAAACTGTTAAATAATATCAAACAAGTAGTGATTAAAACTCCTTATGGCTTGCCATCAGACAATCTGGTGACTGGTCAATTGGCAAGTCGCGAGGTGGTCATTTTGGCTCGCCATGGCAAAAAACACACCATTCCTCCCACCCAAATCCCATTTAGAGCCAACATTTGGGCATTACATAAATTGGGTTGCGATGTTATTTTGGCCACCACTGCTTGTGGCTCCCTCAAAACTAAATTCAAACCTGGACAGATCGTATTTCTTGACCAATGTATTGATTTCACCAAACTCCGCCCTCTCACTTTTTTTGACAAACACCAAGTCGTTCATACACCCATGGCAGAACCTTTTGATAAAAAACTCAGAAAACAACTTATTAAACTTGCCAAAAAACTCAAACTTTCTCACCATCCCAAAGGCACCATGATTACCATTGAAGGTCCTCGTTTTTCTACCCAAGCCGAATCATTGATGTTTAAAAAGTGGGGAGCAGATTTAATTAATATGTCGACTATTCCAGAAGTAACTTTAGCTAACGAAATTGGCATTCCTTACCAATCGATCGCTATGGTCACCGATTATGATTGCTGGAAAAAGAACGAAATACCTGTCACTTTTGAGATGATTCTCAAAACCATGCATCAAAACGCAGATAAAGTCAAAAGGTTGCTGATAGAGTTTGTAGCTACTTATTAATTTGAACTGACTAACAGATATTTTTAATGTTTAATTTGTCGGATTTGACTGACTCACAACTTGGTATCCCAAAGACTCTATGATTGACCTCAATTTATCAGCAGTAACTTTTTTCTCATCATAATTTATTATGACCTGGGATTTAGCATAACTTGTTTCGGCTTCAATTACCCCCTTAGTATCTTCTAGTTCCCCATCAATCATTAAACTACAACTGGTGCAGTGCATACCATCAATCCGAAAAGTAACTGATTGCCCCCGTGGTATCTTTTTGAACAAATTAAGCATCACTACCTCCTTGTATCTATATAACTTCCATTGTACCAGCGTACATACCCATCGAGCAAGAAAAAGTAAACTTACCTTTGTTTTGAGGAGTAAAAGTGAACGATTGACTGTCGGTAGATCTGAGGGAAGCCTTAACACCATACTCTCTAAAAACAAAACTCAAGGCGCAAGAATACACGTCTTGACTCTTCAGAGTTAACTTAACTGGAACGCCTTTTTTCACCTTGACATAATTGGGTTGATAGCTTCGACTCAAAACGTTGATGGTCACTTCCTGAACGCCTTCCGCAGTGGCTGTAGTTGAAGTTTGAGTTTTACTTTCTCCAGAAAAAATCTCAGTTACCGGTCGAACCAGGCGGTTAATTGTCAGAGGTGAATCCATCACCAGCAAGACTCCGTTTAGGCTGTAAACAGCCATACCAATTAAAACTACTGATACAAATTTAGTAAATACCTTATACCAGCCCTCGCTTAATTTAGCTGTAGCTACTCCTAAGATCGCAAATAGAGGAAATGTTCCCAACACAAACGAAGCCATAATCAAAGCTCCAGTTATAGGCTGACCTGAATTAATTGCCAACACTTCCATTGCCTGAGTGATACCACAAGGCACAAAAACTGTCATGAACCCCAACATAGCTGGAGCAAATAAAGCCTGACTTTGACTAGAATTTTTAACCAAGCGACTCATAAATTTTGGTGGTTGAAAAACCACAAACCGAAATATGGGATGCACATTCAAAAGGTTCATGGCCGTGGCTAACATAAAAAGAGCCGTAAAAACTTGGAAGGCCAATCTCACCCCAAGACTTAAAGAAATGGCTGATCCCAACATTCCAAGTAAAAAACCTAAAATGGTATGTGAGGTTAGTTTGGCTAGTAAAAACATCAGAACTGGTTGCCAATCTAATTTATCAAAAGACTTTAAAGCAAAGTTTTTCTGCCCTAAAGATTTAAGATATTTTTCTTTCTTAGCATTTTTTTGTTTTTGCCGATCACTGACCAACTCGTCATGTTCTTGCTCTTTTTGGTTGGCAATCACACTTGTCAATAAGCCTCCTTGCATAGCAATACAAGATATACCTCCAGTGGTTAAACCAATCAAAAATATCACAAATAAATTCATGAACGACTTCCTTATTTAATATTGATAGTTTTAAGACGCAAAGCATTTAAGACTACGCTGACACTGGAAAAGGCCATGGCCGCTCCTGCCAACACGGGATTTAAGAGTATCCCAAACACAGGATATAAAGCTCCCATAGCCACCGGAATCAAAATTATGTTATATGAGAAAGCCCAAAACAAATTTTGTCTAATATTTCTCATCGTAGCTTGAGATAATTTCAAAGCTGTGGGCACTAAACTAATATCACTTCTGAGCAATGTAATGCCAGCTGATTCCATAGCCGCATCAGTCCCCCCGCCCATAGCAATGCTAATATCAGCGGTAGCTAAAGCCGGAGCATCATTGATCCCATCTCCCACCATAGCAATGACTGGATACTGCCCACGCAACTGTCTAATAGTCTTTTCTTTATCCGCCGGCAAAACTTCGGCCAAGACCTGACTAATACCAACTTGACTGGCAATGGCCTTAGCCGTTTGCTTATTATCACCAGTTAACATGATACTGGTGATACCCATTTTCTGCAAAGACCGAGTGACAGCGGGTGAAGATTTTCTGATGCCATCGGCTATGCCAAACAAAGCTGTGACTTGACCATCAAGACTCATAAAAACCACAGTTTGACCTTTAGCCTTAAGCTGTTCAATTGTTTTCACAATTGCTTGAGGCAAAGCTACTTTGTGATCTTGAAGAAATTTCTGATTACCTATAAATACTTTTTGCTGATTGACCAAGGCTTTGACACCACTGCCACTCACATCTTGAAAATTGATGACTTGAAGTTTCTTTTTGCTACCCGAGTGTTCATCCGCCCAATTAACTAAAGCCCCAGCTAATGGGTGATACGAAAGCTCTTCTACAGCTTTGAGAAGATTAGATATTAACTGCTTGTCATCAGAAAATAATTGACTTGTTTGAACAACTGGTTTACCTTCGGTCAAAGTTCCAGTTTTATCAAAAACTACAGCTTTGACTAGGTGAGCTGTTTCCAAAGATTGAGCATCTTTAATTAAAATACCCAACTTGGCTCCTTTACCAATGCCTACCATCAATGAGGTAGGAGTGGCTAATCCCAAGGCACAAGGGCAAGCAATAATCAAGACATTAATCATGCTAATTAAAGCCGGCAAAAACTTAGGCTCAGGCCCCCACCACATCCACATCACAAATGTTAAAACAGCCAACCCGATCACTACAGGTACAAAATATGAGGAAATCTTGTCTACCAAGGCTTGAATAGCAGGTTTGGAACCTTGTGCTTGTTTAACCAAGCGAATAATATTGGCCAACATAGTTTGACTACCCACCTTGACAGCTTTCATTTGGATACTGCCCGATTGATTGAGAGTCGCTCCAACTACCAAGTCACCAACATGTTTGGCAATGGGCAGACTTTCGCCTGTAATCATACTTTCATCAACTGCAGTTTCGCCAACCACCACCTCGCCATCAACTGGAATTTTTTGACCTGGTTTGACCAGCAATAAATCTCCAGGTTGAACCAGGTCAATAGGCACCTCTACCCAATCATTACCTTGTTTGATCCAGGCGGTTTTAGCTTGCAAGTTTAATAACTCTTTAATGGCTGATGATGTTTGAGCTTTAGCTCTAATTTCCAAGTATTTACCAAGCAGAACAAAAGTAATAATGGCGGCTGAAGCTTCAAAATAAACGTGGGTGGTTAAACCTGCAGACATCAGTTGTTGACTAAAAATAACTACTGCCACTGAATAAAAATAAGCCACCGAAGTTCCCAAAACCACCAAGGTATCCATATTGGTGGTCAAGTTTTTCAAACCAGACCAAGCTCCCAGGTAAAAGCGCCGACCAGCCCAAAATTGAACTGGAGTGGTCAACAACCATAACAACCAAGGAGATCTCAAGATTTCTGGTAAACCTGGAATCATGCTGGAAATTAGTATCAAAGATAGCAACCCGCTAACTATGACTTTAGTTTTAAGGGAACCGAGCTCCAAGGCTCTTTCTGTCTCAGCCACATCGCCAGCTTCATCTGTATGCAAATGAGCCGTATAACCAAGCGAAGCCACAGCTTTGGTCAAATCTTCTTCAGAAGTTTGGTCTGAATTGAAAGTGACTGTGGCCTGTTCATTAGCATAGTTAACATTGGCCTCCGCCACACCTTTGGTTTTCTTTAACTTTCGCTGGATATTGCTGGCACAACTAGCGCAGTGCATGCCTGAGACATGAAAAGAAATGCTAGTGTCTTTATTTGACATATGTTTTGGGCTCCTGTTTAAACTGCTTCAGACAACCGCTAGCACAAAAATAATAATCACGACCATTGTAAGTAGTGTGAAAACCCGCTGTCTTGGGAGAAACCCTCATGCCACAAACGGGGTCGTGAACTAAAGGTACTAAGTCTCTCATTTTAATAATTGACTCATCTGATAAATGGCCATGCTGATCAATCAATACTTGACGCAGTAAATCATTAGCTTTAATGATACCCGGATTACTTAACTTATAGTAAATTTGTTTACCCTGTCGACGAGCTATCACCACTCCCATATTTCTCAGAATCATTAGGTGCTGACTGATATTACTCTGAGGTAAATCAAGCATGGTATGAATGTCACAAACTGGCAATTCCTGGTCACGAATTAAATTAATAATTTCCAATCTTTTGGGATGAGCCAAGGCTTTGAGTAATCCAGCTTGCAGTTCAAAGATTTGATTGTACATATTCGATATTGTGAATATGTTTCATCAAATGTCAAGTGGGTAAAATACTCTTTACGCTAGACTGGTTTTGGAAATAGTAACTATTCTCACATTTCGCAATAGGTCAATAAGTTACAATACAAACATATGAAGGTATTAATCATCGAGGATGATCAAACACTAGCTCAAAATCTCAAGCAGGTATTGCAAAAAGATGGTTTTGCTATTGATATCGCTGTTTCAAAAGAAAATGGCTTGATAGAAATAGAAGTCAATGAATACGATTGCCTGATTCTGGATATAAATTTACCCGATGGCAGTGGTTTTGATCTGCTACGTGATTTGAGAAAAATCAAAAATAAAACGCCCGTGATTATCTCCACAGCTCGGGGTCAGATTGAGGATAGAATTAAGGGATTGAATTTAGGAGCTGATGATTATGTGGCCAAACCAGTTGATTCGAATGAGTTAATTGCTCGCATCCGAGCTGTTATCAGAAGAAATAACAACAGCGTCCTACCCATCATTACTATTGGTAACTTAGTTGTCAAACCAGCTCAACACTATGCCTCAATCAACAATCACCCTCTGACTCTAAATGCTAAAGAGTTCGCTGTGCTTGAGTACTTAGCCCAACATGGCGGTCAAATAATTACCAGAACTATGCTCATGGAGCATATTTGGGGCAGTGATTTTGAAACTTTTTCTAACGTGATCGATGTGTATATTCGCAACCTCAGAAGAAAACTTGAAAAGTATTCACAACAAAATTTAATCAAAACCGTTCGAGGTAAAGGATATATTTTAGGTCATGATGAACAATAAATTGTGGACAAAAACGATCAGCACGTTTAGAGGGCGATTAGTGCTCTGGTATCTAACGTCAGTTGGTTTAATTATTCTTCTCTTTTTCATAGCTGTGAGTGGATTATTTTGGGCAACTTTTCAAAACCAAATTGATCATCATATTCATATTGTTGTGAACGAAGCATATCAGATTGTCCAAAGTTACCATGGTCAAGAACGAGATACATTGATCAAAAATTTAGTCAGCGCTCAGGGAATGACAGTCATTGTTTTATCTCCCGATGGGGCACCAATTTTGGAAACCAATAGTCCAGACGTAGCATTAATCACAGAACACCAACTACAAAAACTCTTAACTTCTAGTAGTCTTCATAGTTCAACTCCAACTCACTTTACCGAAAGCAATATTCGCTTTGCGGCTCGACCAGTTCAAGTTAATGCTGGCAAAGGCGTGGTGGCAGTTGGTTATTCTACGCGAATCCTATATGCCACATTTTATAAAATGCTGGGCATTGCCATAGCTGTGATTATTTTTCTAGTTTTTCCGATTACCTTTTTAGGCTACAGATCGTTAAAAAAACAACTTCACCCTTTGGAAAGTATTGCTGACCAAGCCAAATCAATCACCGACACATCATCTCTTTCTCAAAGAATCAATATCACTTCGGCTACTCAAGAACTAAACACAATTCAAGAAGCGCTTAATACTATGTTAAAGAGACTTGAAAAAATATTTAAAAGTGAACGAGAGTTTTTTTCAGATGCCGCCCATACACTCAAAACTCCTCTAGCCGTACTGCGATCTCAGTTAGAAAACACTGCTATAACTCAAAAATTAAGGGGTGAACTCATTAAGACTGTTGATACAACCAACGATACCATTCAGGATCTGCTATTTCTTTCACAACTTGGGAGAATATCACAAAGCATTGAAGTATTTTCCCTGTCTACTGTCATGGCTAATCTATCTGAGCTAGCTATGACATTGGGAGAGGATAGTCGTATTAAGGTTGTTTCAGATATTCAATCAGATGTTCAATTTAAAGCAGATAAAAAATTACTGCAGAGAGCTTTAAGTAATATTGTTCACAATGCCATTGTCCACAATCAATCTGGAGGCACAATCAGTCTCAACTTAATAAAAAAATCCAAACACATTATTATCGTAATTCAGGATACTGGTATTGGCATATCTGAGCGCGATTTACCCAAAGTTTTCACCCGTTTCTTCCGAGGATCCAATGCCAAAAATCAAGGTTCTGGATTAGGTTTGGCAATTTCTAAAATAGTTATCGAAAATTGTGGAGGGAAAATGATTCTTGAATCAAAAATCAACGAAGGTACTACTGTCACAATAACTCTTTAAACATTCTAATCTGCATAGATTTGCTCAAAACGAGCAACGCATGTTGTGCAGATTATTTTCCACAGGTTTAATAATTGCTACTTTCTTCGACATAATTTCATCTTCACTTCATCTTAATTCTGGTAATCTATCGACAAATCTTAATTGATTTTTAGGAAAAAAACTATGACTAGTCAGAAAGCATCAAGTACCAAAAGGAGAAATATATGGCAAATATTCCTTGAGGAAACTCAAAAAATAAGTTTTTGGAAAAGAACGGCTCTAATTTTGTCTGCAATTGTCATTCTAACTCAAGTTTTTGATGTTTCTATTACTCCGAAAGTTGCTTTATCAACCAATTCACTTATTAAGCAATCAGGTAAAGTTCCTCAGGCTCCAGCACAAAGTGACACGGTTGAAACTGGAGCGATTGACACTGCTCTGCTGACCAAAGCCGTTTTGCCAGAAGAAGGAGTCATTCTGCCTATTGTCTGGGGTGACTTGGGAAAACGCATGACTACCGATGGGGTGATTGATGAACAAAAATTTAGAGCTTTGTTTGAAGGTGGTTTAAATAACGTCGAAGAACAAATGTTATCAGGTAATAACACTCAGCCAATTGTTTTAAATGGGCAGAATAGTCGTTACTTGTTAGATCTATTATGGGCATTTGGATTAGCCAACAAAAACGACATTCTTGAAAACGGTGAAATGACAGATGAACAGTATGGAGGCGCGGGCAATTTTGCCTCAACTGGTGGTTGGTCGTTATCAAAAGGAGTAGGTTTTGATCACTATAGCCAACATGCTTATGTCACCTTGTCTCCAGAACAACAGGCGCTAGTGGACAAAGTATCTCGGGGTATATTTAGACCTTGTTGTGGTAATTCGACGCACTTTCCAGATTGTAATCACGGCATGGCCATGTTGGGATTACTTGAGTTAATGGCCAAAAACAATGTTTCTGAACAGGAAATGTACAACATTGCCCTCAAAGTCAATTCCTTCTGGTTTCCACAAACATATATTGATTTAGCTACCTACTTTAAAGAACAAGGTCATGATTGGGACCAAGTTGATGCCAAAACAGTCTTAGGTACAGAATATTCCAGCGCCCAGGGTTATCAACAAACTCGCCAACAAATTCGAAGCTTACCCAAACCTCAACAAGGCGGCGGCGGATGTGGAGCATAACTTAATGAATAATCGACTAACCCACTCACTTCAAAAGTTTTTTTGGCAACTGGTAACCATATTTGGACTGGTCATCTTGTTGGCCAGTCCCATCACTTCAGCCCTACAAGCTGTTGGATCGAAACAAGGCATAGCTGTCTTCAACATAGTGGGCACTGTTGAAGCTAAAGAAATCTACCCCATGTTTACTTGCCCGTGCTGTGGTAAGCCTCTGGATAAAGAAGATCCGTGTTGTGGGTCAATGACTCAAATGATTGATTTCATCGATCAAAAAGTTAGTACTGGAGCCAACGAAAATGAGGTGATACTAGCCACTGCCCAAGAGTTTGGTCTAGAGCGATTAGCTGACGAATCGCAACGCATAGGGCTCCACGAACAACTGCTAGCTAATGCTCCACCAGATGCACCTAGAATAACTGTTTTGGAAACCAAAAAAGACCTAGGCATCGTCAGTCAAACAAAAGGCATTATCTCCACTGAATTTGTAATCAAAAATGAAGGCAAGTCTGATTTAATAATTAACAAACTTTCTTCCTCTTGTGGTTGTACATCCGGCAGCCTGGTGTATCAAGGCGTGGAAGGTCCTAAGTTTTTCATGCCCGGACATGGTCAAACTGAACCCGATCCCAACTGGCAAGTTGCAATTGCTCCTGGAAAAGATGCTCAAGTTAGAGTCTATTACGATCCCACAGTTCATCCCGATCTAACTGGTCCAGTCACTCGGACCGTTTCGGTTCATTCTAATGATCCAGTAGATTTTGAAACTCAGTTTACAATTACTTTAGATCAGGAGAAATAATTATGAATCATGATTGTTGTAATCCATCAAACAAAAATGTGGTTAAGAAAGGAGGCATGGATTCATTTCTATTCGGAATTATCGTTGTAACAGTGTTAATACTTGGAGTAGCCATTTTCTTTGGCATAAAAATGGGCGCTACCTCACAGGTGACGGCTGATACTCAAGTTACTTCATCAGTCGATTCAAACAAATTTGATTGGGGAACTATAGATATTAATGATGGCATTGTTTCCAAAGAATTTGTCATACAAAATACTAGCAATTCAACACTTAAAATTTATGATGTGACAACTTCATGCATGTGTACCACAGCTCAACTTAAAACTTCCCAGGCTACTTCAAAAAAGTATGGCATGCATGAGAAATCAGCTGATGTCTTTGAGGTAAAACCTGAAGAAACGGCTCAATTAATAGTTGAGTTTGATCCAGCTTTCCATGGCCCCAGTGGAGTTGGACCTATTAATCGAACTATCACCATGCGAACCAATGACACCAACCATCCTCAATTATCGTTTAATCTAACTGCAGTAGTAGTTAAAAAATAAAAAGTTTGGTATGAATAGAAAATTTGTTATGATTGGAGTACTGATGATAGTTGGACTAAGGTTTGGCTGGTACTCAATTAATTCCAACAATAATAACGATTCTGTCGACACCAAAGTTAATCAGAATAGTAATATTGCCCTGATTTCTCCCCAAGTCTTTGCCGAACTGGCACAAAATGAGCAAGCATTTATTTTGGATGTCCATTCTCCAGAACAAACACATATCCCAGGTACCGACGCTTTTATACCTTATGATCAGATTAAAAAGAATCTAGATCAGTTACCAACTGACAAAACAACCCCCATCCTAGTTTATTGCCGATCTGGTGGTATGAGCGCAGGCGTGGCTCAAGAGTTAGCCACCCTTGGTTATACTCATATCTATGATCTTCAAGGTGGCGTCAATGCCTATCGAGAGAGTCGTGTCAGCGTTGCTCTAACTCCCAACACCAGACCACTGGGAACAGTCATTTATGGCGATGTAGCTACTACTACCTTTACTTTGACTAATTTCACACCCCTGCCTACCAAAATTACCAGAGTATCTACTTCGTGTGGTTGTACTCAAGCTTCAGTTGAAAAAGAAGAGTTAGGCGCCTATGAAAGCACCACTGTTAATGTCTCATTTGATCCCGCTGTCCATCAGGACGATAGCGATTTAGGAGACTTAACCAGAACCATTTACATTGAAACCAATAATCCTAACTTTCCAGAATTAGAAAGTACCATCACCGCCACGGTCATTAAAAAATAACCAACATGAATACTTTATTTCAACTGTCACTCTTAGCTTCATTTATGGCTGGTATGGTAGCTCTTTTTGCTCCATGTTGTATTACTTTTCTTTTACCATCTTACTTTGCCAATGTTTTTAAAGAAAAAAAACGAGTTGTGTTAATGACTTTTATTTACTCTCTAGGGATATTTACCGTCATGATGCCAGTGGTGTTAGGAGCTAAGGCTTTAACACAAATGTTTGCCAATTTACATGATCAGACATACATTATTGGTGGTTTATTTTTGATCTTTGTGGGTCTTTCAACTCTCCTGGGATTTAAACTCCCCATGCCTCGCTTTAACTTTACTAAACAAGCGGACGATCCTCTTTCAACATATATTTTGGGTGTCTTATCAGGCATCAGTAGCGCCTGCTGTGCCCCTGTTCTAATTGGAGTACTGGCCTTATCAACTCTCAGTCCCACCATGGTTCAATCTTTACTCGTGGGATTTTTCTATGTTTTAGGTATGGTTACTCCTCTCTATTTAGCCAGCTTATTTATAGATAAACGCAACCTACTAGAAAAGCCACTATTTAGAAAGCCATTTAGAGAAGTGAGTTTATGGGGTAAAACACACATGATTACTGTGGCCAATATGATTTCTTTTGTGGTGTTTGTGGGGATGGGAGCATTAATTATTTTTCTTTCTTTAGCCGGCAAACTAGCTATGAATCAAAGTGAAAAAAATGTCACTCAAACGATTCAATCCGTAGCCGTTTCAACAACGTCATTTGTCCAAAAAGTTCCAGGATTAGACATAGGTTTTGTGATAATTGCCAGCTGGCTACTTTATAAATTCATCAGGTATATTGGCCAAGATAAAAAGTTAAATAATTAACATCCTTGACTGACATCGCAAATATAATCTAGCAATTGTTGTTGATCTAAAAAACCATAGGCTGGAGGTTCTTCCACTCCATTAGCCGTAAAAATAAATGTAGGGACACCAGCCAGGCTATAATTTTGAGCATCCTGAGCGCAAGAATTTATCTCATACCATTCTCCATAAAAAAGATCGCCATATTCAGGTAAGATTTGGTCTAATACTTCATTTTGAAAAACACAAAAGAGACATGTTTCCGAAACAAATAATTTAAACTTTAAGCGCGCGTCTGGATTGCCAGCCACTATATTGGGACAACTTGTATCTCCCAAAACATTTTTCTGACTAAATTGCTGGACAACTACTCTCGGAGGACGATCTGTACTTGTTTTAATTTGGACTATATCTTGACTGGTATTTTTGATACTTAAATTTAAATAGACATTAAAACCAATAAAAAAGCTGGCTAAGATTACTAATAACAAAGGAGTTTTGTTAATAATTTGTTGATCAGTCCAAATAATTTTAGGTAAACTCATATCAATAGTGCCCAAAAAGCTAAATAGATTAAATAAATACCTGCCAAAAGAATCAACACGCCAGTACTTTTTTGGATTACCTCCATATATTTGGTTAAAAATCTGCGCATTGCACTCTTTGAAAAAGACGAAATAATCGAAAATAGAATCATCAACATTGACATAGCCAAAGCATAAACTGCAAAATTGATGACTCCTCCGAATAGACCATTTTGAGCTAACGATTGGAAAATAACTAACAGAAATATCGGCAAAGTACACCCCAATGCCCCAAAAGCATAAGCCACACCAAAGACATAAAATCGCTTTAATCCATGCGCATTAGTCTGGATCACAATTGGAGGTTTGATAGCAAATTCATAACCGAGCAGGATGGATAATCCCATGAATATCAGCAGGCCTCCCGTCATCAATTCGATCCAGGGGAATATAGGAGCAATCCAGTGACCAAAAATAGCTAATAAAATCCCAAATACCACATAAACACTGATCAGCCCCAAGCTAGCAAGACTACCTGCTTTAAAACCAAAAAGTAGTTGTTGTATTTTGTTGCTCTGTCCAGTTTCTTGTTTAACATAGAAACCTACATATGCTGGGATGAGGGCGATACTGCACGGGGCGAAAAATGCTTGCAGACCAGCCAAAAACGAGAAAGTAATTAGGATTTTATCCATTATATTTTCACCAAAATACCAAATAAACCTATCCTCTACATTAATTATTGATTCAATATGAAACTGTCAGTCATAATAACTAGAAGAATATCAGTCATAATAGTCACTCATATATTTATTCCATGTCTCCCTTCAGTTCCCGATCCACCATGTGCGGTGTGAGGTAGTGCACCCTCATTACCAGTCATTAATAAATAGTCTTCGAGCATACCTTTGGGATACCAAAGGGCATACCAACGGTGAGACTCACCAACTAGTTGTTCATCACTATATTGATCGCCGTAGTTTTGAATCATATAACGATAAAAGCCTCGAACTGCCTTAGCGTGAGCGCAACCACAATTTTTAACCATAGTTACATTGTTAGGTCCACCACAACAATAGCTACAGGTCATTAATAAAGTCACAAGTTTTTGATATCGAGCCTCTTCTTCTGTTTGTAATCTGATCGATGTTTCATAGACTCCCCATTTCTTTTGAGCATTAATTGGATCGTCAAAAGAGATATTATCGGGAGCATAAAAAGGTTGACCTGTGGCTGTCATCACCACCTTGGCATCGGCCAAGGCGTCACCACTCTGAGGACTAGCCATAACTTGGGAAATAGTTGACCACTCAAACAATGAGGTAGTCTTACCATCGGCATTCAATTTTGGAGCGATGATGGTCATTGAGGTGCTATTTTTCATACCCATAACCATGGTCACATTGGCAATCATTAATTGATTGAGTAAAAAAATAATTATCAACAACCAAACAAAAACATTTGCCGGCGGTGTAGCTCGAGATTTTTTATAGGCAATGAATAATTTATTAATGATGTGCTTCATACTATATAATTCACTTATTGGACAGAACTTGGATTTGGCACTTCTACAGGATTAATGATTTGATTACTTGCTAAATCCTTGTGAGTAACTTTTCCAAGTTGATTCATGACGGTAAAGATATACCAACCATCGGGTCCCACCACACCAACGCCCGGCCAATCTCTTTTAAGATTTGGATATTTATCAACCTCTGGAGATAATAAAATTGTTGGCACTTTGGTAATGTCATACATGGCAACCAGATTTTTTCCTTCTGCAGAAGAAATATCTATTTCACGCTCCGAACGTATGGCAACTCCGTATCCATTAGTTAAAATTGGGTATTGAACATCCTGAACTTTATAGCAATCAACACAACTTGAGTCTATTAAATATATCAAATCGACAAACCCAACAATTTCGTTCTTCTCTAAATCTCGGTATGGAAATATTAAATTCCGAGCTACATATGTTTGATCTTGCTCAACTGTGCCAAGTTGAGTCCAGTTAGATTTGATATCATCATATAAATCAATCTCGGGTGATAAAAGAAAAGTAGGTATTTTTAAAATCTTATATTGTTTTATAATCTGCTGACCCTCAAGGGAGTTCCAAATAACTTCTTTTTGATCAATAATTTTGACTCCAGACTGTTTTAAACTTTCCACCATTAATTTAGGGTCAACGCATAGAGGACATGAGGGATCGGTTAAAATGGTAGCTACAACTTGGCCAACTTTTTGTTTACTATCGGGATCGATATAAACTGGAGTGACTTTGGTAAAAACAAAAGTATCATCCTGGACTTGACCTTGGCTTTTCACAAAGTTCTCAATATTACTTTTAGTGAGTTCACCAGTCACCAAAAATGTGGGAACTTTTTTGATAGCAAATTGTAAAACTTTCTCATTTGCCTCAGGAGAATCAAAGATTAAGGTTTGCTCTTCTTCTATTTTAATATTCAGTTTCTTAAAATCATCGACAATCCTGTCTATATTAAAACAATCAACACAGTCGGGAGTAGTGATTTTGATAATCTTGACGTTGGCAGGACGACTTACTTCTTTTGTCAGCTCTATATTTTTATTCACGTCAGCCAATGTTTTTGTAGAAAAAAGGACTCCCACAATCGTCGCTAAAAGAGAAAAACCCAGCAACATCTTTAACCAAGGTAAATATAATTCCTTTTTGGAAGCATTATTTCTGATGCTGAATCCGCTATCTATCTTATTCATAAGTTTGAAACATCTGATATCTTTAGCATCCTCCCACCATCGATTGCGGTACTGCCACATCAGAATTGCTTCCCATGTCAGACGATCCACTGCTTGAAGAAACTACGGCCGGCGGTTGAGTAGCCTTGGCCAAAAAAGAACTGGCCCTAGAGCTAATTCTTGTCAATTGAAAGGTCTGAAAAAGAGTGATAATGGCAATTAATCCCAAAACCATAACTTGTAAATTCGGTTTAGGAATACGCAAAACCAAGGCTTGATCGTCTTTTTTTACTTGTCTTTCTTCGATAGAAGAATTTATTTGTGATAATTTAGTCATGATATTTCACCCCCCCATTCAAGATAATTAATAATGATTAGTTAAACAGACTTACTCTCGAAATGATAAACAAGTTGATTATGGAAAGATTTTTTGACATTTTCGTTGTTTCTGATAGTAGCCCATCATACTTGAGGAAGAAGAAGTAATCGAAAATGCACAAAAGAATCACGGGCAACCCGCTTCCCTTATTTCGAGAGCAAGTCTACTGTAGCAAGATGAAAATGAAGAGAAGATGAAACGTTAGTTGGGTGACTTTTTAAACTGTATTGTTCTAACTCCAACTAGAAATTTATACATATAGTCCCCGCAAAACAAATTCGGTGAATTTTTAAGATTACAAATGTGGTAGATTTGACTTGCGAGCACTATAGGTCCCCAGACCAAACCCTAGGATAATCCCCACAACATTTCTGTTCGAAGTACTGGATAATTTCCAGATACGAATCATCCATGCATGGCCTCTCGAGAACATTTCTGGCCCCAAAAAACAGATAGCAAACATCACGACGGTGACCATGAGCGCTGATCCTAATGCGTTTGGGATCAAATCCGGTTGGAAATAAAGTAGAACTACAGCCACAACAATCATTCCAATTAAGCTGGCAAAAACAGTAGTTTAGCAACAACCGCCTTTATGCTTACCTCTTTGTTTTTCTTTTTCATGTTCTTTTTTGCCTAAGTTATATAGATACCTACCTATGAAAGATTTAGATGGCTGATCGGAATTTTTCATTTCTTTATTTTTATCTTCATCTCCATGACACCCGCAGCCGTGAGACATCGAATGATCGTAACAACCATGTCCACCGTTTTTTTCTATTTCGTCCAACGGTACCAAATCCATACCGCCACACTTGGGACATTTACCGGGTTTGTCTGACACAATCTCGGGGTGCATGGGACAAGTGTATTTTTTATCGTTGTTACTCATCTTCCTTCACCTCCTTTATTTTTGTTGAAATTTAACGAAGCGGATTTATCCACTATATACTCTCCCTCTACTCTGTTTACTCTGCCTTCCTTATATTCATATACAAGCGGATGACCGAGAGGAAGGTTAACAAATTGGATTTCATTATCTTCAATGTTTTCCAAATACTTGACAAGCGCCCTAAGAGTATTGCCATGTCCAACAATAAGAATTGTTTTTCCACGTTTCAGAAGAGGAGTTATCGTTCTTTTGAAAAATGGAGTAATTCTCTCATATACTTCCTTCAAGCTTTCCCCCTGTGGAGGCTTGTCCGTGAACCCTCTACGCCATTTGAACACTTGCAATTTACCGTATGTTTTTGTGGCCATATCTTTGTCAATCCCCTGCAAAGCACCGTAAGCTCTTTCATTTAAATCTTGAACCGTATACACTCTAAAAATTCTATTGTTCAATTTAGGATCCATGTCGTTGGAGATGTCATATCGCTTGTCGCTTTGGTGTTGAAATACTCCAATCTTTTTTTGTTTTGAAAGGATAATCATTAAGGTGTCGTGCGCCCGTTTGAGATGCGAAGTAAAGACGGCATCGTAATTAAAATTCTCACAATGATCTGCTACTTTGTGCGCTTCTCTTATTCCTTGTTCCGACAAGGGCACATCAAGCCAACCTGTAAAAATATTCAACTCGTTAAAACGAGATTGACCGTGTCTAACTATAACTAGTGTCCCTTTTTTCATAATTTCATTTCAACGCGTGTATGAACGCAAACTTCATCCATGGCTTGGATATAGCCACGCCACAGACATAATTTTTTACGAGTGGTTCATAGTTTTCTGACATAAACAATTATCACTCTCTGTTTTTTTCTCCAACCACCTGCCAAGACCATCCGAGAACCCAACCGGTTACCCAAGCAGACACAACCGCAACAATTCCTCCTAGAAGGAAGTTACCAAGGGTTAAATGCCGACCACCCATGGCGGATAAATTCATGCCGTGCATCCACCAGCTTGTCAATTGTAAGGAAAAATCTGGAAATAACCAAACGATGGCGCTACACAATACCCATAAAATAGCCATAGTCAGACCAAAGGTGTTTGCCAATTTTGTTGTGTTTGATTTCATATCACTCACCTCCCTTTTGTACTTATAATTGCCAAATAAAAATCTCTGATTTATTATCTACCCCATCAAATGTTACTGTCAACTCCTTAGGCTGTTTGGAAAAGGGTGGAAAGATCAACTCTCCTTTAATGTGGTGGCCGCCGGTGGCTCTTTTCCACTCAGACGGTTTGTAAGTATTTCCCTGATCGTCGGTTAAAGTAGCAATTCTGATATAGTCATAACCCAAATCAACTGAATGATTATTCATGACTACATCAAAAACAATATCCTTACCTAAAGTCACTGAAGCGGGTGTAACCTCAACTTCAACCAGACCCATTGTTTTGGTTTGTGGGGATAATCCAGAGAGTTGAGTGCCGGTCTGGGTATTTGGCGAAGCTGTTGTCGAAAGCCCTTGTTTTGGCTTTGCTGTTAACCCAAAGACAACCGCACCAGCAAAAACAAGTAGAATGACGAAAAATAGTTTTGAGTTCATAGAGCCCTCCTGACTTTAGTAGAAAAAAAGCTAAATAGAACTTTTGGCGTGGCTTTTCCAGTCATGAACCAAAGCATCATGGTGATGCCAATTGCATTTGCGACGACTCCAAAGATGAGCAATTGTTTCTGGTATTCAGAAAGAAAAAGAGCTGTCGCCGATAAGCCCAGAATGGGGAGAAGCTCAACTAGATGATGAGCACAACAAGCCACCATCGCCATGCCAGAAACGGCCGTACTTGTCTCAGTTGCCAGTTGAACATCGTGTCTTTCGTGAATGGAGAAGTGATAGCCTTTCCTAAGTAACCAAAATAACCCAAATTGGATGCCAAAACCAATGATCAGTAAACTCATCCAGGGCTGAAGAAGGGTAAACTGACTAAAAGGATGGTTTGGATCGCCAGTAATTGCAAAAAGGAGAATGTAGTAAAAAAGACTGAGACCCAAAATGCCTACTATAAAGCCTTGGAGAAAAATAAAAAATGTAGGCTTTTTGTCTGTACACTTATGCTTCATGATGTTTTTAGGATTCAGTTAATTGTTGCTTAATGTCATTGAGAAAAAGTTGTGGTGAAGGAAAAAAGCCAGGGGTTTTACTTCTATATTCCCTGTAAGTCTGACCAAACTTGTCTATCATTTGTTTTTCTTCACTCCTTGCTAATGTGATATATCGGACGATCAAAATTGGAGCCATAATTAAGGTGATAAGTGTGGGCCATTGCAGAAGAAAACCAAAAATAACTAAGATAAAAGCAAAATATTGTGGATGGCGCATGTATTTATAGGCACCAGTTGTAGCCAAAACGCCTTTTCTAGATGCTTGATAGAGAACATTCCAAGCTCTACTTAGAAAAATCAGACCTCCAATGATAAATACAGTGCTAACAATATGAATAGGGCTAAGATGAGGATCACCCTTCAAGCCAAGAAAATCGTTTAACAAATGTCCACTGTTATGGGTAAAATCTAAACCCAAGAAGTTACTACCAAAATACGAAGTCAAAAGGTAGATAGTCAGGGGAAAGCCATACATTTCGGCAAACAAGGCAGTGATAAAAGCTCCAAATGAACGATAGGTTGTCCAGTCCGTCTTATTTCTTGGTCTAAATGCGGCTTTAATAAAATATAGGAATAAAATAATATTAAAGAGAACCAATAGCCAATTGCCATAGTCATAGCTCATAAAGTATTTCCTTAATGTTTGTGATGACCATCTTTCATCATCCATAAATGCATTAAAGGACAGGCCAAGATGATGAGCCCAAACCACCCTAAGTTTTGTACCTGAGGAATAAAAAGATAAGCAAGTCCAACTACGCCGACCAAACCCAAACACATAACCAAGTGATTAGTATGCCTCATAATTAAACTCGCCTATTTTACTTTACAAAGATCTACATGAAGCCAGGATGAAATCTATATTTGTAGCATTCTAATAAAAAACAATAAGGAAATAATCTGCTTTAGACGAGAGCGCTTGAAAATATGTCTGGCATCATCTGTGTCAAATGCTTGACGGGGTAATGATAAAATTGTGTTTTCAGTTTCTTCTCGAGTCCAGTCATCCACCTTTACTCGCCGAATTAATCGGAGTTTGGTCACTAGTTCATCTTCTCGTTTACAGTCTTTGTAACTCATAGGTTCTTTTGATACACTGGGGAACATAATGGTACTCCTTTGATTTCTAATACAAAATCTAGAGTACCGTTTTTGTTTGCCTCCAATCTACTCCCAAACTACTTAGTAAATGCAGGACTGGTATTTTGACTGAATGCACAAAATGTATTATGCGTTCTACGGAAATAAATGATTTCTTTGTTTACTAAGAGAGCGATTTGTTATATGATATTTACATATATGTGTAAGACTTGCGGGTGTTCATTTCGGTCAAGGGAGTTTGGAAAAATTGAGCGGTTTATGGAACCCTGCATACTGCTTCTCCTAACTAAGAATTCATCTCATGGATATGGACTAATGGAAGGGTTAGAAAAACATTGTGGTGAAAAAATGGATGCGGGTGATTTATACCGCACCCTAAGGAGGATGGAACGTGACAGCTGGGTAACTTCAGAATGGGATAAAAAAGAAAAAGAAAGGGATAAAAGAGTGTATTCAATTACTAAAACAGGTCGAGTTTTTCTTAATGATGCGATTACTTCCTTAAGACGAACAGATGAACTAATTCATCATTTATTTAGTGGTTATAAAAAATTGTATCCAAAGGAGGCAGTATTATGAAATTAGGTGTCATTCTTTCAAGTATAAATGCGGAGACAAATTGGAATGCTTTCAGACTTACGAATCTAGCAGTCCGCAAAGGTGATGATGTATCGGTATTTCTGATAGGTGAAGGAGTGGGAGACGGCAAAAACAGTAGTGAGCGTTTTAATATAAAAAAACAGGTTGATAAATTATTGCAGTCAGAGAAAGCTAAGCTGTTGGCTTGTGGCACTTGTCTGGATATTCGACATAAAAAAAGCACTAAGGCGTGTCAGATAGGTGGTATAGAAGATCTATATGCCTTAGTTAGTGATAGTGATAAAGTATTAACTTTTTAGATTGGAGAAAATATGGATTTTGACTATACCGTAGAAACAAATAAAACTTTTAATGAAGCAGTGACAGCAGTTGAACTCGAGACTGCCAAGGTAGGGTTTAAGGTGTTGCACATTCATGATGTACAAGCAACAGTTGGAGCAAAGGATTTTAAAATTGAGCCGTTTAAAATCATTGAAATCTGCAATGCCAAGTCAGCTTACACGGTGTTGCAAGCAGATATTAAGATTGGTCTTTGTTTGCCATGTAAGATAAATGTTTATCAAAAAAACGAAAAGACTTATATCTCAGGCATGAGACCAATAGTCTTATCTCAATTTTTCCCCAACGCAAATCTTGGAGATTTACCAGCAGAAGTCGATAAAATTATCAGAGGGATTATTGATAAAAGTAAAGTATGAAATTATTAATGTTTCACACAAAAAGTTTTTGGTATAAGCCATATAGTCCAAACTCTTCTGAAACAGAAAAGACAAGTTTTGAAAATTGTCTCGTCATATTTATTCACGCAGAAGAGACTAATAAAGATAATAGTGATGTCGTTGACAAAGCTGTCGGAAACATTAAATGGCTGGCAAACAAAAATAAAACAAACACAGTAATTCTTCATTCATTTGCTCATCTTTCAAATAGTAAATCCGACCCTGAAACTGCAAATAATATAATTCAGAAGATAGGAGAAGAACTAGATAAGAATTTATCCACTCATTTAGTGCCTTTTGGTCAGTTTTACGAGTTTTCTGCTCATGTGTTTGGTCCATCATTAGCAAAAGTGTTCAAAGATTTATAAATATATGAACAAATTACTATTTATCACTACTCTGTCTCTCGTCTTTTTACTAATGCCATCTGCATCTTTTGCTCAAGGCATGATGGGAGGAGGTGGAAATTCTATGATGGGAAATTTTGGTACCAATTCAATGGGTACATTTGGCTGGGTATTTATGATTCTATTCTGGGGTTTAGTTATTCTTGGCATTGTCGCTTTGTTTAAGTGGATAGCTAATCAAGGCAAGGGAGAAACCAATGATAAGTCAGCTTTAGATATCCTCAAGGAACGTTACGCCAAGGGAGAAATTGACAAAAAGGAATTTGAAGAAAAAAAGAAAGTTGTAAGCTAAAGCAATGTTTTGCATGAACAATATCAAAACTGCTGCTAATTTAACTTGCCCCAAATGTGGCTTCAAAAAGGTAGAACAAATGCCGACAAACACTTGCCAACATTTTTACAAATGCGAGAGTTGTGAAGAGATATTGAAACCAAAAGAGGGTGATTGTTGTGTCTTCTGTTCCTATGCGGATAGTAAATGTCCACCTAAACAAGAAGAGGTATCAGTAACAAAATAGGTTCTCGCCCGATCCATTACTCGGAGCAAACGTTCCAGGTGATAACGAAATCCAAGACTACGTTGATCAATATCGCTTATGCACACCATCTAAAATATCATTCACACAATTTGTTGAACTTAATTAAATGGATTTTTGGTTTTTAATTTTTTATACTTCTAACTTTGCCTTACGCAGTGACATGGCATTAATCACCACAATCACGGAAGACATACTCATTAGAAGTGCTCCAACAGCGGGAGTGAGCCTAAAACCAAACGGAATAAATAGTCCGGCAGCCGCTGGAATAGCCAAGACGTTGTACCCAACAGCCCAAAACAAGTTTTCCACCATTTTGCGATAGACTTTTCGGGAAAGGATAATCAATCTCACAATGTGCTGAGGATTGCTTTGCGTCAGGACAATGTCTCCAGCCTCTACAGCCACATCTGTGCCTGTGCCTATGGCCACCCCCGCATTAGCTTGGGTCAGCGCGGGCGCATCGTTAACTCCATCACCAGCCATTAAGACAATATTACCTTGATTTTGTAATTCTTTGATGTGCTTATATTTATCTTCCGGTAATACTTCTGCAAAAATCATATCGATACCAAGTTGTTTGGCGATCGTGGCGGCGGCCGCTTTGGTATCGCCGGTGAGCATTGCCACTTTAACACCAAGTTTATGCAACTCATCTACAGCCTGTTTTGATTCTGCCTTAACTTGGTCACTTAAAGAAATAACCCCTAGTAAACTATCTTTACTCGCTACAAACACTGGCGTTTTACCTTCGGTTGATAATTCTTTAAGAACCTTTTCTGTTGCCGAATTCCAAACCTTGAGTTCCTCCATCAGTCGTTTGTTACCAATAAAATACCTTTTTCCAGCAATCATGCCTTCCATACCCCGACCGGCTAAATTTTTAATGTTAGTCGCCTCCTTGAATTTAATACCCATTTTTGCGATATGGTCTGTTATTGACATACCAATCACATGAGAGGAGTGGGTTTCAATTGCGTGAGCTATTTCCAAGAGGTGAGTTTGCGAGCCATCAAACAACTTTATATCTGTGACACCAAAGTCTCCTCGTGTAAGTGTGCCTGTTTTATCAAATACCACATAGTCAGCACTTTTAACAATTTCAATCTTTGCCATGTCTTTGATGAACACACCATTTTTGACGGCTAAACGAGTAGCAATAGTTGAAACGGTGGGAATGGCCAAACCCAATGCGTGAGGACAAGCAATCACCAACACAGTAATGGCCAGAGTGGTGGCAAAAACCAAAGGTTGCCCAATCACAACTGACCAAATAACCAAAGTTAAGACAGAAACACCCAGAGCCAAGAAAGTGAGCCATCTGGAAGCCCGGTCTGCCAGTTTTTGAACTGATGGTTTCGTTTGCTTGGCAGAAGCAATCAGGCTTTGAATCTGGCCAATAGTTGAGGATTCACCGACGCGCATCAATCTAACTTCAACTGAGCCATCGATATTAATTGCTCCAGCAACTACAGAAGACCCAACTATTTTTTCAACTGGTTTAGACTCTCCAGTGATGTGGGCTTCGTTGAAGTTGCCACTCCCTTTGAGTATTTCTCCATCAGCCGGCACTTTTTCACCGGCTTTAACTACCACAATATCTCCTTCTTTGAGAGAGGTTAATGCTACTTCCTTGATTCCGTGATCTGTTTTAAGATGAGCTTCCTTGGGCAAAAGCTTGGCCACTTCTTGTAAAGCGTCCCCAGCGGCAGTTGAAGATTTAGCTTCCAAAAAGTGACCAAATAATAAAACCCAGATTAGAGTGGAGATTTCAAGATAAAACTCAGTACTGATAGCAGGAATAAAAGTTGACATGGCCGAAAAAAGATAACCGGCTCCAACTCCTAACGAAACGAGAGTCATCATGCCATACTGCTTCATGGCAATTTCCATTTTTGCGTGCTTAAAAAAAATCAAGCCAAAATAAAAAATAATGGAAGCGATGCCAAACTCCAAAAAAGGTCGTAAAACAAAATCAGGAGTACCCAAAAACTTGACTGCTGGCTCAGAAAAAAATGCTAAGGGAACAAGCAAGATGGAAACAATTAAGAATCGACGCAAAAAATCACCCGAAGTCTCTGGGTTGGCCATCAGATCGTGGTGATCATGACCAGCATGATCAACAGTCTGGTGGTTGTGATTCTGATTCATATTTCATTATGACATAGTTCTGTCCATCACCAAAGCTTTTGTCACAACTCATGTTAAACCAATTACTTGCCAGCTTTCTTAATAAAAAAGTAAGCTCCTGCCAAGAGAAAAATAATCATGGCTATCCAAGTCAAGCCACCTAAACCCAACAAACCGTTGTTATTTCCCATCATCGATCCAAAACCCATCATGGATCCTTCATGAGCCTGTACTTGGGGAATCGTTAGACTCATAGCCAAAGCGTTCGTAATTGTCAAAATAATCAATATTTTTTTCATAAATATTTTTCCTTTCCTTCAATTGTTTACCATAAACAACATGAAGTCTAAATGAAATGCCTAACAATTTAACTGTGGTGTAAGCGAACTTATTTTTAGCATCAATTCTATCTTCGTTCAGTAAGTATGACCACTCCAAAGTATCTATAACCTTTACTTATTGTGATACTATGCTATACTGATGACTGTTAATTAAAATTGCCAATGGGTTTAAGCTAGCGCTTTTGTTTTTTTACTCAAAATTTTCAAACTTTTCGCTTCTTGTCTTTCACCTTTTGCATTTATTGACTTGTCACCAACAAGTCAGATGTCTTTAAGGTAAAGACATATCTGTGTAGTTGATTAAGATGATTAGTCCTACGCAGAGAAAGAAGTATTATGTATCGTTCACGTAGTTCGTTCTCGAACTCAAATAGAAATTTCCGAAGTGGAAATCGGAGTCATTTTAGTGGATTCTCTAGAGGCTCCAGAGGCAGAATGGGTTCTTTTAATCCAACGATGTTGGTTAAAAAAGCTGCCACTGAACCAATGCCAGTCTCTTCCTACACCGCCATCAACCAATTTGATAGTTTTGTTCTCCATCCCCAACTCATGCAAAATGTGCTAGATCGAGGTTATAAAGATCTGACACCAGTTCAAGATCAAGTTATACCCTTAGTTTTGTCTGGTAAAGATGTGGTGGGAATTGCCAGTACCGGCACAGGTAAAACTGCTGCCTTTTTAATTCCTCTGATTCATAATTTATTTAGTCAACCTTCAGGCAGGGTCTTAATCATGGCTCCCACCAGAGAGTTAGCCGTCCAAATTGACTCTGAGTTTAGATTGTTTGCTAGAGGCATGGGACTTTATTCAAGTTTGTGTATTGGTGGAGCTTCCATGTCCAGACAAATCGATTCACTGCGCAGAGGGGCTGATTTTGTGATTGGCACTCCCGGCAGATTAGTTGATTTAGAAAAACGTCGGATTTTAAACTTCAATTCCTTTTCGGTCATCGTCTTAGACGAAGTTGATCAAATGTTAGACATGGGTTTTATACCAGTTATGAAGTATGTGATTGCCAAATTACCTCAAAATCGTCATTCATTATTTTTCTCTGCTACTTTGCCCAGCAAATTAGATGGCATTGTTAATAGCTTCTTAACTAATCCAGTTCAAGTCAAGGTATCAGCCGAAAAATCTTCGGCTCATGTCAACCAAGATATCGTCAAGATAAATGGTCAATCAAAAGTTGAAGTCCTACATGATTTATTAAATAGAGATGGTTTTGACAAAGTTTTAGTCTTTGGTCGCACTAAGTACGGTTTAGATAAATTAGCTCGGGCCTTATTTGCTAAAGGTCTGAAAGTGGCCGCTATTCATGGCAATAAATCCCAAGGACAGCGCCAAAGAGCTTTGAAACAATTCAAAGACAACTATGTTCAAGTTTTGTTAGCCACCGATATCGCTTCCAGAGGCTTAGATATCGATAGCGTATCTCACGTCATCAATTACGATCTACCTCAAACCTACGAAGACTACATTCACCGGATTGGCCGAACTGGTCGAGCCAACAAAACCGGCACCGCACTCAGTTTTGTAGATTAAGCTTCTGGAGATTGTCATTCCCGCGTTAGCCCTTGTCATTCCCGCGTAGCGGGAATCCAGTGGATTCCCCCCGCCTAGGCGGGGGGAATGACAATGAGTGTGGGGGAGGGAATGACAATACGCTTGTCATCCTCGCGCCAGCGAGGATCAGTCTTTACCCGTATAATATGGGTGTGCCAAACAAGATATTAAATTCTTCAAAATACGAAGCCTTTCATGCTCAAAGTCGACCACTACTAGCTATTCCAAAAAAAACTAACTTTACCTATCACTTAATTTTTGATTTTTTAGACCGACATTTACCCAACAAAAAATTAAAAGTTTTGGATATCGGGTGTGGGGTCGGTCCCATATCTTTTTACTTAGCTAATCAGAATCATCAAATTACAGGCATTGATATTGCCCAACAAGCTATTAAATCTGCCAATCAGACTAAGAGAGGACTTGGAATTAGAAATGTCAAGTTTATGATCGGAGATATTAGTCAAATGAAATTAACCAATAGTTATGATTTGATCATTCTAAGCGAAGTTATCGAACATATAGTAGATGATAAATTACTATTGCATCAAATATCAAAATATTTAAACAAAAATGGCAGATTTATTATCACTACTCCATCAACTAACGCCCCTTTATATAAATTGGGCTTGTTGAATGACTTTGATCAAAGAGTTGGACATTTGCGAAGATACTCGCCAAGTAGTTTAAACAAACTCATAGTAGAATCAGGGTTTAAAACTAAAGTCATTAAACCGAGTGAGGGAATTTTGCGTAATTATTTATTCACTTTACTACTATGGAGCTGGCCGATGAAAGCTATTCAGAAATTTTCATTGTTGGGCAACTCAGTCACATTGATTGATAACATCTTGGTCAAACTGTTGGGTGAAAGTAATTACTTAGTATTGGCACAAAAGTCATGAAAATCCTCTTTTTCTCTAGATTATATAATCCTCACATTGGTGGAGTCGAAAAACATGTAGAAAGCTTGGGTCTGGAGCTAAGTAAAAAGAAACACCAAGTCACTATTATCACTGAAGGCTATCAGCCGAACCTGCCTTCAATGGAGGCTAAACATAGGATAAAAATTTACAGAATCCCTACGCACAAAACAACAGAAAAAGATAAAAAGTGGTTAATTTGGCGATGGCTGTGGCAACATATAAATTTGTTAAAGAGTGCAGACATCATTCATGTTCACGATGTTGGTTATTGGTGGCTACCTTACCGATTCGTTTTTCCATTGAAGAAAGTCTTCATGACTTTCCACGGCTATGAAGGTACTAGCTCACCAACTATCTTAGCCATTGTCCAACGTAAAATTAGTGAATGGTTATCATCAGGCACGATTGGTGTGGGCGATTTTATGCGAACTTGGTACAGGGCTCAACCCAATTTAGTTAGTTATGGAGCGGTCCAATCCTCCCAATTGCTCAAATCGCCCACACAATCTAATTGCCAATTATTTCGAGCCATCTATCTCGGTCGTTTAAGCCAAGATATCGGTATCATGACCTATTTACAAGCTCTCAAAATCCTGCAAAAGCAAGGTGTCAAAATTAAATTGGATGTTTTTGGCGACGGACATCAATTCATTGAAGCTAAACAATTTGTCAAAAAAAATAAACTCAACGTCATATTTAAAGGCATGGTCAAAAACGCCAATCAGTATTTGCCCAATTACAAGTTGGCTTTTGTCTCTAGTTACCTAGCAATTCTAGAAGCTATGCGGGCTCAAGTGCCAGTGATTGCCGTTTTTAATAATCAAATCAAACAAGATTATTTAACTTGTCATCCCCAAGCCAAAAACATGCTCATCACCAATCGGCCAATAGTCATTGCATACAATATTAACCAATTAATTGAGAAGGAAAAAATAAACAGAGCCAAATTAACACTAGCTTATAACTGGGCTAAAACTCAAACTTGGCAAAATTTAACCACTCAATATTTAAAACTTTGGCAAACTAAAGCGTAAATAAAACATAATAGGTTCAATTTCCTGCTGAACAATCGCTTGGGCAGTTTGTTTTTGTTTCACCATAATCAGGTTCACAAATATTATTGCCACATCCTATTTGTTTGGTTTTATCACCCGATGTTTCATTTAATTCTTGGTTGGGCTGGTCAGTGAAACTAAATTCTTGTTGATTTTTTACATTGATAACTACAGAAATTATAGTTAACACAAATAATATGCCACAAATTGCACTTAGAATAACCACTACTTGCTTATTTAGTTTGACTGGCTTTTGAAGTTTATCTTTAACTTCGATCTCCAATGATGGCTGTTGTTTATGAGATTTTAATTTTGAAACAACATCCAGTTTGATAATTAAAATATATCCACCTAAAATTATTAACGATATTGCAAATCCAAATCCCAACAACATACCCGGCCATACGTCTGTGTTGACAACATTAGCATCATTAATTGGTTCAAAATTAATACTATTATCTGTTTGATCATTGTCACGCATATTATTAACAGCTTCTGGAATGGGTTCTTTAATTTCTTGACAAGTGACTGGTTGTAAATTCATATCGAATGATTCAAAAAAGTAAACCGAGCCTGCGGTACCAACTGCAATATATTGGCCATTGCCAGAAATATCAATTTCTTCCACATACTCATTAAAATCAATATCCGATCTTTCAGAGACTCCTTTTTGAAAAATGTGTAGCTGGCTGTCAGTGCCACCTGTAGCCACAAAACTGCCATCATCAGCAATATCTATACCTCCAAGAGCTGCATCTACTTTCCAATGCGAAACTGGAACATTAGAAGATTTTTCAAAAATATAGACATCACCTCTGAATGTGGCACCCCCCATATATTGACCATCTGGGGTGATATTCAAAGCTCTAAATGAGCTACCATACGGCGCTGGAAATTTCCAAATTGGAGTAGTTGAATCCTGTGAAAAAAGGAAAACTGCCCCAGCGTCCGATTCACTCCCAACCGCAATATATTGACCGTCAGCCGAAACTTTAGCTCTATGAACTGGAGAATCTCTGGTTAACATATCGCTTCTAATAATCGGCTGGTTAGAATCCTTACCGAACAAGTAGAATCTCCGGTCAGGACAGCCGGTGGCACCAGAAATAAAACTACCATCGTCAGATAATGAAACATCATGAAAATTACCGTCAGCATGATACTGCCATAAGGGAATTTGGCTTTTTTCGCTCCAAAATATTAATAAGTTAGTCGTTTCTGAAGACTTATAACCCTGGGCTGTACTGGAAACACTGCCTGCTGTGCCCATTGCCATATAATGACCATCTTTTGAAATGGCCACATTGTAAGCTTGGTTGCCACTGCCCCGGTAAATCCAGATAGGCTGATTACTTTGTTGGTCAAAGAGAATTGCATTGCCACCAATTGAAGCAATTATTCGAGAACCATCGCCAGAAATATCAATCCCTCCCTTAACATCACCAGGTCTTTCTTCAATCCCCTCATAAACCCAAACTGGCTTTTCTGGTGCTGATGTATCAAACAAATATATTTTTTTGTGAGTTTTGGCGGCTAAATACTTGCCATCATCGCTTAAAGCTACTCCTCCTACCCATTCGTCTTTGACATCATATGATAAAATTTTTGTTTCCGAAGCCACATCAACCACCGCTATTTCATTATTTTCAAAAGAGCTATTAAAAAGTACTGGTCCATTGTCTGGTGAATCAATAATATTACTCCTGGTTTTGCCCAAACCATTGGAGGCTTCAAAATAATAGAAGTTTGAACCAAGTTTATTGGGTACATATTGGTAGATATACTTAACTCCATTAATATAATTATTCTCTTCAGGATTCTCCTTCTCCATGTCAATCATTTTGCCATTAAAATAAATCTTGACATATGCTGGCGAACGACCTTTTTCATCTAAATAAATAACCGAATAAGTGTACCTTTGACAAACTGGTCCCCAGTTGGGATAAACGTGACCATTTACTAACTTAGGATCATCTGGGGAAACCTCAAGTTTGGGAATATTTTGACCAGAAGGAAGACTGGCTTTATCTTCAGCCGAAATGTTAACAGGATCAAAAACTAACGCAATTAGACAAAGCGAAAATAAAATAAGGCAATTTCTAAGTACTTTAAACATCAACTGAGTTAATTGTATAGACTTTAATACAAACAGTAAATCACTTCACTCAACACTATCCGAGCTCGCCATTGAAAAACAGTTAATTATTGGTTATATTAAGCTTAATTGCGAAATAAGGGAAACGGTTACCTATGCCATCTTTTATAATTAACTCATTTCTTATTTCGCAAGGCAAGTCTATTAAAGTGAATGAAAAATAAAAATACGGCTATACTGCTCACTCTCTTGCTTCCCGGGCTTGGCCACATATATTTACGCAAATATTTCGATGGGGTGACTCTTGGTGGCGCCACCATTCTTGTCTGGATTGTTCTTTGTTTTGTCAACACTTCAATGAATATTTTTTCGGGCAGGGGACTTATTATCACTTCCGCCTTAATTTTCCTGTATGCCTACTCGATTTTTGACGCTATGCGATTACTTAGAAAAAACAAAGTTTAAAATGACGCTTTTACTCATTGGAGTTTTTGTTTTTATCATGATCGGGTTATACCGCGGTTATCAAGAAGCCGTAAATAAAAAAAGGTATTTAGTCTTGACCGGTATTGGACTGCTGGTGCCAATTTTAGCTCTTTTTCTCTTTGGCCCTCTTTTGCTTATCTCTCCTTTGAAACCCGGATTTGCCCAGATCAATCGGGGCGATAATATTACCATCTTCTATCCTGCCTCAAACAAACAAATACCACTCAAGCGTACGGCGGATGGCAAACATCAGGAAGCAAAACTTATCAGTCAACAAGAGGCGTCGCAGATGGCATTACTCTATACGCAGAAAGCGGTTGATAAAAATGAAGAGTTTTATCAAGTACCGGTTAATGCCAAGGTTTTACTGGTTTTAGGCGAAACTGATCTTTTTAGATATGGCGGGGTTATGCAGGGCGGAGGCACAGGTAATGAGTACGGCATTGTGATTGACGAAGTTTTTCTCAACGAAAAGCTTATCGCCCACGAACTTTCCCATGATGTAATTCGCAATTTACTGGGACCTATCAACTCCTTTAAACTTCCAACCTGGTTTGACGAGGGAATGGCCACCTATATTGCCGGTCAAAATGAATATCTATCCGAAGGAGAGGCCAAAGATATGCTGGTCCAAGGCGCGTATGTCCGCGATTTGAGCCGATGGGAGGGTTTCTTTGGTCATCTGCGCTGGAAGTTCACAGATATTCGGGAACCCCGCAAAACTTATGGTCAGGCATATTTATTCATCAAATACCTATTTGACACCTACGGGGAGAATAAAATGTATCAGTTAATCGTGGCTATGAAAAGCGCTTCATTTAAGCGGGCATTTGAACAGACACTAGGAGTTACTTCAAAAATGGCCAATGAGCAGTTTATCTCCAGCCTGGTTGAGTAGATCTAACGTCACCCATTAACTTGTGAGGCGCGCGGATTCCATTGTGAATTTACGACCCAAAAATCTACATTTCTGATGTGATATAATTTGATGATGATCAAACAAACTCCCAGCTCTGACCCAACCCAAGTTAACTACAAAAGTCCCAAGAATGATATTTGGCAAGCGTATAAATCAGTCGTCTCCACCCTAAGTCAAGATGACCCTAGCGCCGGTTCTGTTAAACAAGCAGTAGCCAAACTGCCCGCCCAGTCCCCCAAACTCAAGAAACAGTTTCAACAAGTCGCAGATGATCTGTATCAAAACTTGAATAAATCGCTGGCTGACCTGCTGGGTCAATTTGAGCAAGCCTCTCTGGTGCTTGAACAGTTGCACACAGTCAAAGAAAAGCAACAAACAGAACTTTCGCAAGAGAAAGCGCGTCTGCTTGAAGATTTGAAAGAAACCCGGGAAAATAACTTGAAACTCCGCCAACGGGAAGCAGAAGAGTATGAGTACGACTTCAAAAAACGCCAAGAGCGTTTAGAAATAGGGTTGAAAGAATTAAGAGAGAAAACAGAGGCGAAATTATCGCAAAGGGAAATGGAGTTAAAAACAAAAGAAGATGAGCTCAATACTCTGCGCCAACAAGCCAAAGCTTTTGAAGAAAAAATCGCCTTGGCCGTGAAGCAAGCAGTGGCAGAAAACACCCAACAGCTTGAGCTGGTTTACAATCACTCCACAGCCTTGGCCGAACAAAAATATCAATCAGAAATTAAGATGAACCAACAAAAAATTAATGATCTTAACGCCTCAATTAAACAACAGCAACAAGAATCTCAACGCCTGCAAGCCGCTTCCGCCAGCATGAGCGCTAAATTAACCATGATTGCAGAAAAAGCTGTCACCAGAACCAACGCCACTCGGGACCAGCAAACTGTTGATAATTAGTCTGGTCGCAAAATTAGAAACGAGTTATAGCAACCTCAAAACCAAATGCCAGGCAAACATCAATTTGAAAAACGCATAACTGCTGACCAAATTCCCATCAAACATCAGCCACCTGATTTATCGTTGCTCACAGGTTTAGTTTGGCAAAACAGCCACCTTTCTCATCAAAAATTAGCCAAATACTTGGCAGATAAACAGCCCTATACCGTTACTGTTATTTTAGACAACCTGTCGCCCCAGCTACGCAATTGCAAAACCCACGTTCAAAAAACCCTGCAAGTTCGAATGAGTCGCTACCGGGAACTTTTGCATCAATCATTAACTACCGAACTTGGGCAAGATGGGGCAAATGAACAATATCGGCAGTGGCTTGAAAAGTATAGACAACGTTGGCTCGACAAAGGTAAAACTAAAAGCCTGGATGAGTATATTTTGGAGTTGGAGATGGCGCCACGATATCAAGCAAATATCCAGAAACACTTTAAGAACATAGAAAAGTTAAAGCAGACAAGATTTTTTGTCCATCGGGAACGATACTACAATCTGCCTGCACCAATTACGCGCGTCGATTGGCGAAGCCCGTATGACAATCTATTCATTTGGACAGAAGGCAATCAAAAATATGTGGCCAGAGGTGGTAGCGGTTCTTCTGGAGCTCGAGAAACTAATAGTCGCTTCATCTTTGCCTTAGGATTACTTAATCAAAAACAGCCAATTTCTTCCCACCTATTTTTGTATAACAAAACAAACCAGCTACAACAACTTGCATCTTTTTCCTCTTTAACCGTGCCCAAATATGATATTGGAGCAAATTATGATCTGGAATCAATACTGGAAAAACAGTTGCTCCAAGGCACTCACTTAATTTGGTGGGAAGATTTTGATCAACTCAAAAAACTATTTATAGATACAATTAACTCATGAATATTACCTTGCAAAATTTTGAGTCGGCCATTGATCCTCAAATATTAAGTCGAGGCAAGTCTTACTATCGCAAAGGAGCAGTCGTCAAGTTGGAACAAGATGGAGAGAGTTGGCATGCTATGGTTGTTGGTAATGATGAATATACTGTCGATGTTGCCGTAGATCAGGGCGAAATAGTTGATTACAACTGCACATGCCCATATGACTTTGGCCCATTGTGTAAACACGAAGTGGCTGTTTTCTATGCTATGCGCGATGGGTTCAAACAGATCAAAACAAAGAAAGTAAAAAAAATAGTGCCCGCCCCTATTTCAAACAAGAACTCTCAAACTGCCGACATCCTGCAATCAGTAACACATGCTCAACTGATTGATTTTGTGACTGAACTATCCACTCAATCGGCAGACATACAACGCCAAGTTTTGCTTCGTTTCGGCCAAACCACACTTGATAAAAAAACACTGATCGGACTCATTAAGCAAGCCTTACACCAGGCAACAGATTGCCATGGATTTTTGGATTACTGGAGTGCCGGCCAAGCCGCCGAAAATGTCTGGGTATATCTTGAAGAAGCCGAGCTGATGATTAAACAGCAGAAATATTCAGCTATTGTGCCTTATTATCAAGCAGTAATTGAGGTAGTGGTGCCAGCACTACAGCAAGCTGATGACTCAAATGGAGAACTTGGCGGTTTAATTGAAACGAGTTTTGAAAAACTTACTGACCTGGCACCAAAACTTCCCCCAAATGATCGGGATGAGTTATTTTTATACTGTTTGACCGAATCTAGGTCGGCCAAATATGATGGTTGGAGTGACTGGCAAATACAATGGTTACGGATTGCCGCCTTATTAATTGCTGTTTCAAGTCAACAAAGCCAACTGTTTAAAACTCTGGATGAATTGGTTGCCAGTGAAAGTCGGATAGACCACGGCCAAATCTTGGACAAACACTTTAAACCAAATAAAAAATTATCAATATTTGACGAAGTGGACAGTTACTTGGCCCAAGAAACCGCTCTGCTCAAGTATCAAGTGATTGTCAAGCGCCAAGGCAAAGAGGCAGGGTTTCATTTTCTTCTTGAAAATCAGGCAATGTCTAACATTAAGAAAGAGCTTATCAAGTACTGGATTACTTTGCCAGACTTCGACAAAGCAAAACAATTAGCCAAAGAGGCATACGACCACTATTTAACTTCACTACCCGGACTAGCCATTGATTTTGCTAAGCAACTTGTTGTGATTGCCGAACGCCAACATGACTATTCTGCATTAATCAAGTGGGGAACTACTGTTTTCTTGGGTTGGGGAGACTTTGATTATTTCAATCAAATGAAGCAGGCGCTGGATCCTCAGAGTTGGCTAACCGTAGTTGATAATTTATTAAAAGAAACCGGTAGTAAGTCAAAACATCCTCACGCCGGTCTTTATGTCAAGGCCAAAATTTTATCTCAAGAAAACCGATTGGCTGATTTATACGATCTGATTGTTTCAAATCCCGAAGGTTATAGCTTGTTATCCGAATATGAATCAATTTTGAAAGCCAACTATCCAGAGGGTATTGCCAAAATATATGAAGCCGAAATAAATCAAAAACTACAAAGTTTTGGTTTGGGCAGATCTCTTTATCAAGATGTTTGTCGTATGCTTAGACGTATTAAAAAATTAGGCTTTCCGGAGAAAGTTAGGGTAATTAGCCATCAACTGCAAACTAAATACCCCAACCGACCTGCCCTACTTGATGAACTCAACCGAGTATGAGGGTTGTTTGATTCTCATATTTTTATTTTTCTTCTATCTTGATTGCTTTGCCCTTAATAATAGCTTCGGCAATCTTTTTATTGGCACTGCCTAATAGTCTGGCAAAGGTCGGCTGGGAGATTTTCATCTTCTCTGAGGCTTCAATCTGTTCTAATCCGTCAACTTCATACAGTTTTATGGCTTCTAGTTCATCAGGCAATAAAACTACTTCCTCAAGCTCCCTCAAAGGGATGCCTTGGGGTTTAAAGTAATAGACGTTTGGTTGAAACCGCATACAGCGGGGTATTTTGGGTCTTGGCAGAATTTTGTTTCTGATGTTGATTAAATCCCTACCTCGTCATTAGACTTGTCGCGAAATAAGGGCAATGGCTACTTATGGCATCTTTTATGCATTTTCTTTGCTTCTTCTTCCTCAAGTAGCTGAGGCTACTATCGTCATCAGAATCAACGAAAATGCTAT
>Ga0180007_10001177_pt1 | contig 37326 bp, 43 predicted proteins | sample MM_PC_MetaG_FD_121122 | JGI IMG/M metagenome (GOLD analysis project Ga0180007, IMG submission 121122) | Groundwater microbial communities from the Aspo Hard Rock Laboratory (HRL) deep subsurface site, Sweden - MM_PC_MetaG | ecosystem: Environmental > Aquatic > Deep subsurface > Groundwater... | reverse complement strand
TGAGCGTCTCGCCCTAAAGGGCGGGGTACAACAAAATCAAAGATTTTGTGTACAAGAAATGCTACGCATTTCTTCGTATTCAATACCCCATGGAAAATCTCACAAAGGCGAGATTTTCAATAAAAATTTGAAAGAAAGGTGCGGCCGCAGGAAGGTTAGATCTATATGACCTAGACAGGATTATATCAATCTCTTTATCTCACCTATCAGGCTTATGATTCCCTTGATGACAGGCCCGGCCTCTTCCTCCTGCAGGCTTCCCAGTCCACCTTACCATCCCCCGGACAGGATGAATCCGTTTTGCATGTTGATCAAGAGATCCTGTGCGACCTCATCAGGCTGCATATACATAAATATATGGATTGACCTTTTTAATTTCCTCTCATATGTCTCAAGGCAGGCCTTTTTCTTTGTCACGCTGAAAAGGGCGAGGTCTATATCAGAATCCCCTTTTACCTCTGCCTTCGAGAACGAGCCGAACATGACGATAAGCGGGTTTACGAACTCCTGGTTTAGGTATTCGATCAGCCCCGCATCCTTCAGTCTCTGAAACCAATATAGCCTTGAGAGATGAATAAGAACCGGGCTTTCCTTGTTTGCCACATAGAGAATGTAGTTTCTTTCCTTCTCGCGCTCCAGCAACCCTTCCTTAAGCAGCCTTGCCAGCTGCTTCGACGCTGTAGGGGCAGATATCCTCCTCTCCCTCGAATATTCCCTGACACCGATCCTTCTGTAATTATCCCGAAAGAACGGTTCCAAATCGTTAAATATTTTTAACATATGTAAAGATAATTTAACACTTGTTAATAAATGTTACGGTCTGAAAAGAAATACGGCTGCCGGGACTTTCAACATGTTGTGTTTGAACCCGGATCACGACCTGGCTCCTAGTGATGGGAGGGTCGGGTCTTAGCCATTGGACCACAGCCGTTTATTCGAGGTAGAGGTCAGGGGAGATATAAGCTTTTTCCTTCTTCTTCTGGTTCACATTGACCCGTTCTTCTGCAAAATACAGCGCCTTCTTGGCCTCTTCTGGCTTTAATCCAAGGCTTATGCCGAAGCTCCCCAGGTCGCTCGGGCTTCGTATCCCCTGAGGATTCTGCGCGAACGATGCAAGGCAGATGTCCAGATTGGCCTTCCTTGCCAAATCGATATTCTGCATGATCCTTCCTAGTATCTGTGCCCTTTTCTCGCCCTTTGCTGCGAGGACCATGCTGAAGCAGATGCCATACGCTACATGCTTCTTCTTCATCAACGCTGCAATGACCTCATTCATCCCAGAATTCCGGTGATGGACGTCATCTTTCCAAGCCACAGTCTCAAACCCATACACGCAGTCCGCTTGGCCGCGCTCGATGAGCGTCCTGCTCTTGTCATCGTAGTTGACTGCCTTGAAGCCCTTGGTGATCACTCCCTGCCAGCCCATCTTTTGAGCCACTGCAGCAGCATTCTCCACTTCCTTGGTCAAGACAACGTCCAGCATGTCAACATGGATGAAATTTCTGTTTATAAATCTTCTGGGAACAATGGCCCCTACATGCAGCTTTTAAGGCACATTTTGCTAGGGCGTGAGGGGGTAAAGAGGTGGCAGCGGGTGGGGACTTGAATGCCTTATAGGGGTCAGGTGGGGATTCTGGACGGATGTGAGTGGGGGCACTGTAACAATACTCGCACAGTCACAGGTCATGTTTATCAGGAATAACCTTATAAACCCCGCAAAAACAATAGCTACCATGAAAGCTTTCGTCACAACCCACAAGGGCGCTGAAGACATCTGCATGAAAGAGCTCGGGATAAAGGATCTCGTATTCACCTGCACGCCGGAAAGGCTGATGGAGATAGCCTACACCTCACAGAGCATCACCGATGCCGGGATATTCATCGGCTGGCTTGATGACATAGAGGAAGCCGAGAGATACCTGCCAGCAGAATTCTCAGTCAAGGGTGATATGGACCTCAACGGCGAGATAGGAGAGAGACTCCTCAAGCTGGAGCCGAAGAGCAAGGTGAACCTTGATAATCCTGAGGTCCGTTTCATAATATTCCAACACAAGAAGAAAGGCCTTGGCATCAGGATTGCGGACTGTGACCTTGCTAAAAGAGATTACAAGATATTCCACCACCCGGGCTCCATAAAAGGTACCCTTGCCTACTGCCTCATCCAGCTTGCAGGCTACAGACCTGGAAAAGTCCTGATAGACCCCTTCTGCTGCTCAGGAGAGATTCCCATCGAAGCCGCCCTCATGTCCTTCCATGGCCCGAACTTCTACCGCAAGGACTCATTCTCATTCCCTGGCAAGGATTTCGACCTCATTAAGTATGATAGAGATTCAAAGGAAAAGCTCGACCTGCACGGCCATCACCAGCTCCTTGCTTTCATCAAGTCATCGCAGAAGAACGCCAAGATAGCCGGCATACAGAAGCTCGTCTCCTTCTCGAGGGGGGACATCACCTGGCTCGACACCAAGTTCAAGAAGGGCAGCGTGGACTGCATCGTGACCCACATGCCCAAGTTCACCAAGAAGCTCGCTGAAGAGCTAGTCCACCAGGCTGATTTCGTATTGAGATTGAAGGCCAGGATGACTATATCCTCAAATGATGCAGTCATATTGAAACATGCATCAGAGCGCTACAGCCTCAAGATAATTGATGAGCGGACAGTCTGGCAAGGCAAGGCAGCTCTTACTGTTGTCACTTTCGAGAAGAGGTAAAGTAATTTATAAGCCCCTCACAAAATCATCATTATGAAGCGGGTGAGGAGGTCAACCTTCTTTGAGAAAGCGATATTGATTGTCGGCTTAGGCATAGCCTTGCTCGGCTTTTTCCTATTCACCACGCATCCTGAGGTCGTGATAGAGCAGTGGCAGCTAATCATTATCGTCCTCGTCTGGCTCATGCTCCTGACTCTGATTATCCTCATGGCTATCGGCGAGGACATAAAGGAGGAGATCTCTGAGATAATAAAAGAGGAGCTGGAACAGCTGCATGTCCTCAAGGGCATCGCCCACGACCAGCTGACCGAGATCCGCCTGCTCAACGAGCTCACGATAGCAGACAAGAAGAACCTGCCGCCGGGCACCCTCCACAAGGTTGCCAGGTTCAAGAAGAGGCAGCGCGAGAGCGAGGAGATGCAGGAGAGGATTCTGGGGAAGAAATAACAAAACTTAAATAATCTCAATTTTATAGTTAAATACATAATGAAAAAAGTGCTATCTTTTTTTGTGATTGTCAGTATTCTGCTTTTATCATCTTGTGACTATTCTTCGCGGAAGAATATTGCAGGCGAGAAGGCAATTATTCATGTTAGTGAAGAGCAAGTACCTGTTGCTGAAATTAGACCAAAAAATATTTACACTGGATACAAATCATTGGAGCCTCAAATTCATGAGTATCATCTTTCCCATGATGCTCGTGGGAAGATTGACTCAATATCTTATCAAGAGTTCCGAAATAAGTATGACAGCACGATGCTCTTTGATTCAATAAATGATTACCCTGCTAGGATATATGGAATTAAGTACGCAATTTCACTTGCATCTTTGGTTCAAGAAGGGGTTTCTGAAGCAATTCTGGATTTCATCTCAGATAATTCTGATATATTCATAACCTCACCCAATATGCTAAGAGCCGTAAAGGAGGATGAGACTGGCAATTTCTGGCGTTTGAAGTTCGAGCAGGTCCATAACGGCTTGCCAGTTCATAATGGCAAGGTGATCGTCATTGTTGACAAGGAAGGCAATATAGATTACTTAGGCCAGGATATTTTCATGGATGTAAGCAGCTCCTCAACTTCACCGACCCTTAACGACAATGAAATTGAAAGAATCATCAATGAGGACAATCCAGACATTCAAGATGCAGAAATAGAAATACATAGTTTAAAGATAATGCCTATCCTGACAGTTGATGATTACGAATTCACACTGGTGCAGGAGGTAATTTTCACTACAAAAGATATAGGATTAGCATATTACATCGGTGTTGGCGACGACCGGTATAAAGGTGAAATACTGGCAAAAGACCATACATTACGACAAGCTGAAATCCCAGGAAGGATAACAGGCATGATTCTCCCAAGACACTTTTACGACGATCCTGTTGAAGAACCATTCCCATCTGAGAATCTTTGGTTGGATTCTATTAGCGGAACGACTGACATTAACGGTAACTTTGATGTTACTGTGCCTGAAAATCAGCCTTATACTCTTACAACTCACCTAACAAGCCCCTATGCTGTTGTATTGAGAGACGATGGCCAGGATAACATCAGATTTACAGGTATAGCAACTCCTGATGAGCCAAACAACATATTATGGGAAGACCCAAGCTATGATCCTTTCACTGGAGAAGGCACGCACCAAGACGAAATCAACTCATTCTATCATTTCCAGATGGCCCGGAAATATACGAACGAGGTTCTTGATTATTCAATCGATGATGACCCATACCGGATATATGTTGGATATAACAGCTACCAAGGATCTGTAGACCATAATAATAAAATTATCAGGATTGGTAATGGTAAGGATATTAGATATAATCTTGGATTATATGGTGATACTTTATACCATGAATACGCCCATGCGGTCACTCATGATATATATGGAGGGGGTCCATCTGGCCTCCCCTATTATGGTGAAAGCGGAGCTTTAGATGAAGCTTTAGCTGATTATTTTACCTGCACAATAACTGGCGAACCATATTTCCTTAATGGAATATGGAAGGATGGCCGCGATAATAATTATCTAAGGATCTTGGATAACGACATGACCTACCCCGATGACATGAGATACAATGTTCATTTGGACAGCGAGATACTGAGCGGCGCTTTCTGGGATTTGAGAACTTCAATCGGAGCCGAGACTGCAGACCAGCTCATCCATCTTGCCAGGTTCCTGGAACCTCAGACGTTTGAAGAATATTTGGTAGCGATTCTTGTTGTCGACGATAATAATCCTGATGGAAACGAGAATTTCTATGATGGAACACTCAATTCTGATTCAATATTGGAGGCATTCAACAATCATGGCATCGGACCAGGAGAGCTGGAAGCGGTCTTCTATAATTCCTTTGTTCATGATGGAGATTTTCAAGGCACGATAGGCGACAATGACGAATTCATTGATAGGGGAGAGACCGTTGACCTCGTAGTAGAGCTCAGGAGTTGGTATTACAGGGACATCAGCAATGCCCAGATCAACCTGGAATTGGATGATTCCAATCTAGCTTCCTGGATTAATATTGTTGAAGACTCAAGCCATATCGGGGATATCATTACAGGCAGCATCGTTAGCAACCAGGACAGCCCATTTAGGCTTGAAATCAGTGATGAGCTGCCAGAAAATATCGATAGTGTCACATTCCGGATCAATATTAATGGTCAAGAATCAGGAGGGGATCAATATTCTTACTCGGATACATTCGACCTTATCGTTCCCAAAGTGGTCATTGTCGACTCGTCTGGTGGAGGTGATTTCACTTCAGTTGTTGACGGCATAAGTGCGGCAAATCCGGGTGACACAGTTCTTGTAAAGCAGGGGGAATATTATGAGAACCCCGACCACCCTTATTTCGGCAATTCCATTGTCATTACAAAAAAAGGCTTGAAGATAAGGGGAGAGGATAAACGTAACACTTATGTGAAGGACCTCTGTTTCTTAATCTTCCATACATCTGACGTCGAGATTAGCAACCTTAACATCGAGATTCCTGGAGGCAAGCCTTCCATCGTCGAAAATAGTCAAAATATCGTTTTAAAGAACAATCTGTTATCAAACTGTGGGGAAGGATTCCTTTTTAATTACAATAATCATGGATGTGTAATGGAAGGTAATTATGTTTATGATTGCTCTATAAATGGGTTGACAAATGAGAACGTTGGATCTCATAATGTTCTCGAAGGCAATTATATATGGGGTGTTAAAGGCCATGGAATATTCCTTCTTGACTCTGTAGAGGACACCATAGTACAATACAACTCAATAAGCCACTCCAGGGGAGAATATTATGAAGGCGGAACGGGTATTTTAATAAGTCTAAACCACGCTCCTGAACCTACAAAAACTATCGTGAGAGGGAACTTTATTGAGAACTCGACATACGGCATAATTTCCTTCTGGTCAGATCATGTTTTAATATTTGAAAATTCGCTTTACGATGATAACAATGCCAATCAATATTTAGGATATGACGTAGCCTGGGATTATGAAGATCTCCAAGTGGGTAATTTCTATATTGATAACAACCCTTATAGCGAGGTGTACGACATTCATGATTTTTCAAGTAATCTTATGAACCAAGACAATTTCGCGCTTGAAACCCCAATCACATACCAAGTATTATTTTTCAATGAAGGCTGGAACACATTCAGTTTTAACATCATCCCAGAGGAGTCTGACATTACAACTCTTTTTCAGCCTCTTGTCGACAGTGGGGAATTAGAGATACTTAAAAACTCAAAGGGTGGCGTCTACATACCAGGAACCGTCAATAGTCTTGGTGAAGTAAATATCAACGATGTCTATTCTGTTCATGTAACCCAGGACACAAAACTGCTTGTGAAAGGCGGTCTTCTTGATCCTCATCAACCCCTAATCTTAAACCAAGGCTGGAATCCTTTACCATATTACCCGAGATATGGCATGATGGCATCTGAAGCTTTTTCAGAGATCCTTGATAAGGTAGGCGTAGTCGTTGAACTTGACACAGAAAACATTGAGTTGCATGAATATAATCCCGAGGACCCAGAAACAGATTTCATTATGCTGCCTGGTTACGGCTACAAAATCTACCTCACTGAAGATGTGGAGTACAGCTTTCCTCTTGAATGTGAAGACTTGATGCACGGCCAATGTGCTGATGAAGCACCAGATTATTGTAAAAATGGCCAAATAATTGATTATTGCCAAGAATGCGGCTGCCCATCAAACAGATGCTGCATGGCATCTGGTATATGCGGAAAGTGCGGCTCTGGAAGCTCCAGCCCGATATTCAGAAAGCCTCCCACTGTGATGCAATAAAGCCATTCAAAAGCCAAACCTTTATAAACCCCATTTAAATACTCCTTCTCGTGGGGGTGCATGCAACTGCCGGTAACCGGGCTGAGAAGCCTGGTAGCTGAGGAAAGTCCATCCACCGCGAAAGGCCACCCTACGGGTCCTCGAAAGGGGAGGCAACCGCACAGAAACGAACGCTTCTGGGCCAAGGATGACGCTCCAGCACACCTAGGCGACTGGGCTGCGCAGCAGACGTTCCCCAGATGGCGGTGAAACGGCGAGCCCTGGCCGGTGCAAGCTTTAAGCGCTTAGTCGAATGTTGCAGAATACAGAAGATGGCTTATGCACTCCCCACAACTTTTATAAATAAAACATCATTCACCTGAACCATGGCAAAACCAGACAAGATCCAGATGCCGAGCGGCATGGGAGGCCTAGTCCGCTACTTTGACGATTACAAATCAAAGATTAAGTTCCAGCCCCAGCACATCATAATCCTCATCGTCGTTGTCATCATCCTCATTCTCATCCTCCATCAGTACGGTGCGGGGTGGATCGGCTTATGATCCCCGGCATGAACCCGAGGAAGATGCAGCAGGCCATGAAGCGCATGGGCATCCAGCAGCAGGATGTCGAGGCCACCGAAGTCATCATCCGCACACCTGATAAGGAGATCTACTTTGACTCCCCCCAGGTCGCCAAGGTGAACATGATGGGACAGGAGACCTTCCAGATCATAGGCACTCCGATCGAGCGGTCTTTTGACACCACTCCGAACATAAGCGATGACGACATCGCTACGGTCGCTGAACAAGCGAATTGCTCAAAGGAAGAGGCAGAGCAGGCCATCACGGACGCCAACGGAGACCTCGCAGAGGCCATTCTCAAGCTTCAGGGCTAGTTCTTACATAGGTATAAATTATCTTGACTTAGACCGCTTGTTCTGCTATTGCCTCAAGACATCCTCCAAAGCAATAAGCATGGAGGTGGGTGGGCCTTGGGAGGAAGCTGAAGGGGGAAAACTAGCGCCTCAACATGCAAGCTTCAAAGGCAGACTACTTGAGGGAGGGCGGGGGATTGGGTGGACAGGGTGTGGGGGACATGTAGCAAATTGACTTCACCCGCCCGAAATCGGCCAAAACTTTATAAACCTCGATTCCTTAATGCCTCCGGGATGGAGGACTTCCAGAGATACCGTGATGAAGCAGAGAAAGCACTCTTTATCGCAGACCACATGCTGACCGTGACTTACCCCTTGGTCCAGGACACCAAGATACTTTTGTCGGTCTTGCTGAACATACACAAAGGGCTGAAATTGGCAGTCATGTCCATACTCAGCCATGAGCTCATTTTCAAGCGCATACCGGCCTATCCGCAGGACTTCGGCTCCCAGCTCGAGCTATTCGAGGCCAGGGCGACGAGGCGTTACGACATAACCCCGGAGTACATCCAGCTCATAAGGAAGATAAATGATGTTGTGGAGATGCATAAGACCTCGCCTATGGAATTCACGCGGAAGGACAAGTTCGTGATATGCTCTGACAACTACAGGCTGAGTTCGATCTCCAAGGACCAGCTGAAGGACCACCTCTCCAAAGCAAAGCTATTTATAGGCGAAATGAAACATATTGTAGGCAAGCATGAGCGAATATTTAGATGATGCAAAAGAGGACTTCAAGCGGATCGACCACTTGATCTACGTTACCTTGAAATATTCACGCACTGTGGACATCTTCCCCAACATATTCGGCCGCATGATATCTTTCTATGACCACCTCATCGAGGGCTTCCTCCAGAAGCTGAAGGAACAGGGCAAGATATTCGAGATTCCTCCCGCCCCCATGCTGCGCTGCGAGCTGCTCAAGAATTCCTTCAAGGACGATCTTGAGATGTTCAAGCACCTTGACCTTTATATCCTGCTGAGGAAGCTGAGCAAGTCCACCTACACCAGGAGCAACGAGTTCAGGCGGCATGTGACCATGACCGCCACCCTTGATGACGGCCAGATCGTCAAGGTGGACATAGACCTCATCCATGGGTATTACACCATGCTTAAGGAATTCCTCACACATGTGGAGTCGATACTCGATGACTAAGTTCCTTGTCATCACTTCCGGCAAGGGCGGCACGGGCAAGACCACCATAGCCTTGAACCTGGGAACAGCGCTCACCCTCATGGGCCGCGAAGTGATCGTGGTTGACGGGAGCTTCTCTGGGCCGCATATCGGCCTCCACCTCGGGGCACCTTCACCAAAGCATCACCTGCACCATGTCCTGCAGGGCAAGAAGAGGATCAACGAAGTCGTGTTCCTGCACCAGTCCGGGCTGAAGATCATCCCTGCCAGCATCTCCATGAAGGACATCGAGGAAGTGGACCTTTCCGGCTTTGAACGCCTCAAGCCTGAGATGATGGGCATGGGCGAGGTCATCATCTTCGATTCCAGCCCCGGCTTCGGCAAGGAAGCCTTGACTGTCCTGAAGAGCGCTGACGAGATAATCGTTGTCACGAACCCTGACCTCGCTGCGGTCACCGACGCCTTGAGGATAGTCAAGTACGCCCGAGGGCGTGGCATACGGATCTTAGGGGTGGTAGTGAACAAGGTGAGGGATGAAGAATCCGAGATGGCTGTGAAGAACATCGAGACCCTGCTTGAGGCGAAGGTCATCGCTGTTATCCCGGATGACCCCAATGTGAGGAAGGCGCTGCACATCAAGCATCCCGTGGTCTACTCGCATCCGAGCAGCAAGGCCTCTATCGCGATCAAGAAGCTTGCCAAGGACCTGATAGGCGAGCCCAGGGACGAGAGGCAGATCTTTAAAGGTATACTGAAACGTTTTGGTATGGATGAAAAGGCTTCATGATAAGGGTTGGACCCAGAAAGAGATTGATCACACCGAGAAGATAATCTCCAAGTACAAGAAAAAGCACCGCAGCCAGGAGATAACCTGGTTTTGGCTGACTTTCTTTATCCTCGCCGTGTTCATCCTCTTGATCTCCGTATTCTTCTTGCCGGTCATGCTCATAACCCCACCCCTCCTTGTCTCTATTGTGATGCTGTTCGTCGGTCTGGTGTTCGGCTTCGTCTTCGAGCATGTAGTGTTCGGCATGCAGCACCTCAGCCGGAGGCATCATGCTATCGCCCTTATCGTGCTTCCTCTGTTGGCTGTGGTGAAGCTCTCGCTCGTCGGCGTGCTTTCCAACTGGCTTAGGCAGTTCCTCCCTTTCGTCCAGCCACAGAATGCCCTGATCCCCGCCATGCTCTTCGTGGTGGGCTTCCTCCTGCCTTACATGGTCAGGTATTGGTTTGAGAATTAATTAAATAATTTCTTAGTTAGGTAACAACATTACTGGCAGCGCGACGGCCAAATTGTACCAATTTGTCCTACTCGGCACCCCGGATGGGCATCCCCCGCCTCGCCGCGCGCCAATGTTGTTACCGAGTTCCGAAAATCCAGCCAAGGCCGGATGAGGCAAGGCGTAGCCGAAGCCGAATAGGACTCTTCCGCAGGAAGAGGCCGTCCGTGCCATGGGTGGCTGGATTTTCAGTATTATAACAATTTTCTTACTTCTGTTTTGGTAACCTTTATAAGCAGAAAGCCAATACTTTCCCTTGTGGCGGCAATGGTGTAATGGTTAGCATGGGAGCCTGTGGCGGCATGTTGCTGCAGTGAGCTCCAGGACCGAGTTCAATTCTCGGTTGCTGCCTATCTTTCAATATAAATTGGGTTTAATAAAATGAAAATCCTCGCATCGGGAGACCTGCACGGCGACCGCGGCCTTGCGAAGAAGCTGGCTGAGAGGGCCAAGAAGGAGAATGTAGACCTGGTCATCCTCACTGGAGACATCGTCGAATCAGATGAGAACCCTCAAGGCATAATAGGCCCTTTCGTCAAGCTCGGCAAGAAAGTGGTCATAATACCCGGCAACCATGAGACCTTTGCCACGACAGATTTCCTCGCAGAGGTCTACGGCGCTACAAACCTGCACGGCTACTCGATAAGGTACAAGGACATCGGCTTCTTCGGTGCAGGCGGAGCCAACATCGGCCTGTTCCAATTGTCAGAGGAGGAGCTTTTCAAGGTGCTCCAGGATGGCTACAAGCATCTCAAGGGCGTGAAGAAGAAGATCATGGTCACGCATGTACATCCTTCTGACAGCACCATGGAGAAGTTCTCGACATTCATCCCCGGCAGCAAGGGGATAAGGAAGGCCATCGACACCTTCAAGCCGGACATCCTGCTCTGCTCTCACGTGCATGAGGCTGAAGGATTAGAGGAAAAGATCGGCAAGACCAGGGTCATCAACGTCGGCAAGCAGGGGAAGATAATCAATTTATAATAATCCCGAGAATCCTATTATGAAAGCTAATGCGCCGAGCATCATAATAATTATAGAAATAATGATAATTGGTAAAACGAATGCCAAAATAGCCATTCCTCGGGATAATCCGTAAATCCGTTCGATAAGGAATACGCTGACAATAATCATCCAGAGAGATGCGATAAAACCAATATATTTTCCAATATAGGGGATTATCCCAAACCAATATATGACAGAACAATTGGTATATGCACGGAATAAGAATATCCATCTACCTTTCCCTTTAAGCAATCCCGCAAATACATGGTTCAGCGACACGCCAATTAAGTAAGTTAATAGATGGGTGATTATTACTGCAGCGAATATTGGACCATTATAATAAATACTTCCTGCCCCGATGATAGAAAATATTGAGGCCAGAATCATTGTTACTATACCAGTCCCTGTCGCTGTGCTATCAGCTATTAAATTTTTTACTGCCTGCTTACGTAATTTGATAATGTCGAAGGATAATTTAAGAATTGACAGATAAGAGGTTCTTGTCTTCATAACTATGATTTTAAGGCTATTGGTTTATAATATTTTCGTTAGCCCTTCAACACCGCTAACGGAACTACTCTCGCCACCATCTTTCCTATGCCTAATGCGTCAGACACGCGGACGACCTCGTCCACGTCCTTGTAGAACTGGGGTGCTTCCTCTGCCAGGCCTTTGGATGAGTGCCCCCACACTTCTATGCCTTTCTGTTTGAGCTCTTTCTTGACCTGCTCGCCCCTTACTGTCCGAAGAGCCTCAGAACGGGACGCGACCCGCCCGGCTCCGTGTGCAGTCGACCCGAAAGATATCTCTTCGGCTTTCTTCGTGCCCACCAATAAATATGATGCAGTGCCCATGCTGCCTGGGATTATGACTGGCTGTCCCAGATCCCGATAGTCTTCGGGCACCTCTTCCTTTCCCGGGCCGAATGATCTTGTGGCTCCCTTGCGGTGCACGCAGAGCTTCTTCTTTTCGCCATCAATCATGTGCTGTTCCATCTTGGCGATGTTGTGGCAGACCTCATACACTGTGTCCATGTTCTCGTTGCTGCCGAAGACCTTGTCGAAGCACTGTCTTACCCAGTGGGTTATCATCTGCTTGTTGGCGAAGCCGAAGTTCGCTGCAGCAGACATGGCGTGATAGTAGTCCTGGCCAAGCTCTGAGCTTATCGGGGCGTTGATTAGCTCCCTGTCAGGAAGATGGGAGATACCGAACTTGTTCTCCATGGCCCTGATGTAGTCTGATGCCACCTGGTGGCCCAACCCCCTAGAACCGCAGTGTATCATGACCATGACCTGTCCTGGCTTGGTGATACCGAACCTCTCTGCTACCTCTGGCATGAATATCTTGTCGACTTTCTGCATCTCGAGGAAGTGGTTTCCGGCTCCGAGCGTGCCTATTTGGGGCATGCCTCGTTTCTTGGCAAGGTCGGAGACCTTGTCCGGTCTGCCTTGCATGCTTCCTCCTTCTTCGATGTGCTTCAGGTCCTTTACTGTTCCATAGCCTTTCTTCACTGCCCACTTGGCCCCGGTCGAGAGCACTTCGTCCAGTTCTTCCCTTGACAGCCTCATCTTGGAGCTCCGCCCGACTCCTGCCGGCACCTCTTTTGATAGCTCCTCCAGCAGCTGTTTCCTCTTGGATGAGATGTCATCCTCCATCATGTCTGTCCTCAAGAGCCGTACAGAGCAGTTTATGTCGTAGCCGACTCCGCCAGGTGAGATTATGCCTTCATCCATGTCGAATGCGGCTACCCCGCCGATGCTGAATCCGTATCCTTGGTGCGCGTCCGGCATGGCCAATGAGAATTTCTGGATGCCTGGCAGTGCCGCAACATTCTTGACCTGCAGCAAGGACTTGTCTGCCTTTATCTTCTCCATGAGTATGTCTGATGCGAATATCCGTGCTGGGACTCTCATCTTGCCTTCTCTGGGGATCTCCCATACATTCTCTGAGATCATTTTCATATGTCAATCACCACCTGAACCATCCATCCGTCATCATGGGTTATCTCCATGTCATGATAGGTTATTGCCTTCGCGTCTCCTGTGAGCTTGTAGTTCTCGGCCGAGTCTCCTTTGACCTTGGCCTTGAGCTTATTGCCGTCTATCTTGAGCTCTTCTATTGTTGAGAGCAGGAAACCTTCCGTGTCCAGCAGGATGAGGAACTGTTCAAGCCAGCTGTACAGCAGCTGCTTCTCATCCATCCCTTCCACTTCTATGGTCTTCTCCTGCACTGCTTTGATATCTTCTTCTATGATAAACTCTGTCAGGGCGAGGGCTGCGTTCTTGAAAGCCTCTTCCTTACTGCTTCCGTAGGCTTGGAACTTGATGTCCGCAGTGTGGTCGAAAAACTTGAATTTCATGCAAGAAGTGGATGGGGGTTGCTTTATAAGTCTTGCGGCAAAAAAATAAGGTTATCTTCAGCCATATTGACCTCAATATTGTACTATCTCGACGTCCGGTGCTTCCTCGTCCTTGTCTGACCTGACCTCGGGTGGCTTTTCATCATCTTCCTCTATCTGGTTGCCGAACAGGTCCCTGGCTGCGGCCATGCCGGCCATCTCAGTGATGCCTTCGCTGTCATCCTGGCTGTCATCTTCGCTGATGGTGGATCTCTCCGCGCTCGACATGTCTCTCAGCCTATGTAAGAATCCGATGAGTTCCGATATCTCCTCTTTCGTGTCTTTTTTCGTGTCGACTTCTATCCTCATGCCACCTCATCAGATTCGTGTGTTTAAATATCTTTTGCTCCAGCGGACTCTGATGAAATAGCCTCCTCCAGGTCGCGCCCAACTGATGTCGGGTCTTTTTTCCTCCGCCCCGCGCGCTAAGACGGAGTCTTGCGCACAAGTGAGCTTCGCTCACTCTGTGTGCCGAGGCGGGGAAAAAAGAGTGAGGGCAGCGACCTGTAAAGGAACGAAAAAGGATATTGTTTGGATTAAATTTCTAAGGCAACTTACATGGGGGTGGGGGAAGTGGTGGTGAAGCGAAACGGGGCCAAAGTACCAGTTTTAGAGAGTGGGGGTCTGGATGGTCAACGAGGGGACATGTATAATAGAAATGATAAGCGACCGGTTCATCTCACCCAGCTGTACAGCCGGACTATCTTAGGGTCGTAGGACGTGCCGTTGCCTGATATGTACAGGGTCTCCACATCCACCCGCTTGTCGGGCAGCCCTGCCGGCGCTTGGGATGCATCGGAAGTGATGTTGATGATGTGGTCCCTTGCCGGCCCCATCAGCGGGGAGATGAGCTCAGATATGCAGGTCGTGTTCTCGTTGGCTGCGCACAGCCTGAAGCCGTCGTCATGCAACATGTTCCCGAGGATGGGTGTAATATCCCTCCTTGTCTCTGCCGGGGTGTTGGCCTGGATTATGTAGAACAGCACCATGAAGCTTATGCCTCCTGCTATGAAGGCTTCGAGTGTCCTGATGAACCCTTTCTTCATCTACCACACCCTTATGACCAGCTGCGTGCTGTTGGTCCTTGCGTACTCGTCCACGATCAGCAATGGTTTTGTGATTGCGTGTATGTCCACCTTCGGCGGAGTGACGATGGAATGATCGACGGAGGTGTGGCTTGAGTTCCTTACCGAGAACGAGAAATCCCTCTCTGTGGGGACTGACCAGCGCTGCTTCAGGGTCCAATGGTCTGTGTTGTTCAGGCCGATCAGGTTGCTCCATTTGGCGCCGGTTATGGTCTCCGCAGCCCCGAGGATGGCTGTGTGATTGTACAGCCCCGCTTTCATATGGGTGTAATCCCCCTCGTGCAGCACTATACGCATCTCTGTGACGTTGAACATGCTTATGTTCATCCTCAGCGTCGAGCTGTTGTGGGCGCACAGCGACATGTTGACTGACCTGTCGAAGAGGAACTGCAGGCCGGTCTCTGAATAGATGTCTATGGTGTTTGCAGAATAATTGGTGCATGTCTGGCTTGTGTAGTTCAGCCTGCCCGCGTACAGGTTGTTGGTGTAGTAGTTGGTATAGTCTGATAAGGCCGTTGTCATTGTCATCTCAATCGGGGTCCCGTAATGGAAGCTCATCCAGAGTTCGCTCCTCTGTTGGTAGATGTAGCTGCTTATGTTGAAGCCCTGCTGGACCAGCTTGTACTTGGCGTATATCTTGGTGAAGTTCGTCTCCGTGGTCGTGCGGGGCAGCTCGACGTCGTTGATGTATATGTTGAAGGACAGCAGCTTCGTCCCGTTGTATTCCAGCCTCGACACCAGTGAGCTGTTGAATATGGCTCTGAGCTTTGTCGGCGGGGCTGTGGCCGATGTGGAATCGGCTATCACCCATGGCACCGGATCCGGGACAGCATAAGAGGTGTTGCTGTTGTACAGCCAGTAGGTCCTGCCTGGCGAGATGTTGCCCATGAATACGAGCTCGCCCTCGTCGATGGCTATGTATGTGGAAGGCCAGAACGATACCTGGGTCCAGTTCTTCGTGCTGACTCGGATGGGCACGTAGTCCTCGGTGCTGTTTGTCTGTATGATGAGCGGGGCCCGCTGCACCTCCCATAGCACTTCCTCGTCGATGCCCTCCTCGACCAAGGACATGAGCGTGTTTATGTCCTTCATCGGCTTGAGGACAGGCTGCACCATGATGAAGAACCAGATCAGGTATAGCAGGAAGATGAACATGCTCATCGCCCAGTCCACCTGGTGCGCCCCTTTTTTCATAGCTGTCCTTCCGCACTATGTCATTATAAATCTTCCCATCATCTTTATATAATGCTCTTTGTATCCGGCTTCCATGACAGGCATCGTCGATAAGGCACACAAGGTCTTCCTTGAGAATTTCCCAGCTACGACCTGGTTCGAGCGCGCGTTGTTCTTCTCCTGGTACTGCGGCACTGCAGATTGCAAGTACTGTTATATGAGCACGCAGAAGGGCAAGGCGAAGCCGACTGCGAGGAGATCGCTCTCTTCGCTGCTCGCCGAAGTCCTGCTCTGCAAGAAGCTGGGCTGGAGGATAGGTTTCCTCTCAGGCGGTAAGGATGCCTACACCCAGACAGATTTTGTCAAGCTTGTCAAGGCCCTTTCCGAAGCTGCCCAGGAGAGGCTATGGATAAACGCGGGGCCGCTGCCGAAGATTCTCATTGAAGATCTCAGGCCTTATGCGAAGGGCGTCGTCGCCTCGATAGAGACCGTCAACCCGAAGGTCCACGCTGATGTCTGCCCCAGCAAACCGGTCGAGCCATTCCTAAAGATATTCGACCAGGCAGAGGGGCTGCAGAAGGGCATGACAATCATCCTCGGCCTCGGCGAGACCATGGATGATTTCCCGCTCCTGAAGAGCTTCATCAAGGAGCATGATATCTCGAAGATCCACATCTACGGACTGAACCCGCAGAAAGGCACTGTATTTGAGCATGTACTACCTCCTCTGGCTGAGTATCAGGCTGAGTGGATTGCCAGGACAAGGATCGCCTTCCCTAAGATAGACATCCAAGCGGGCATATGGGCTGACAGGGTGGATGCCATATCGCTCTTCTTCATGGCCGGCGCGAACTCGATCAGCAAGTTCCCTGCGATAAGGCTCTTCGGAGGAAAGGAAGCCCAGACTATAGAAGAGCAGGCGAATCTTGCTGGAAGAGAATTTCTTGGATCAATGACAAGGCTCCCTGGCAATATCTCCCTTGACCTTATACCAGACATATTGAAAGAAGACGTCAAGGTCCGGCTCGACAGGTATCTGGCCAGGATGAAAAAAAGGACATGATTGGCTTCAGCCCTATTGCCTCTGCACAAATTTCTACTAAGGCAACCTTCTACAGGGTGGGGGCAGCGCAATAGCAGAAAGATGGGGGTTAAGTCAAAATACTGGGAGAATCCCTGGCTTTCTTAACCGCCCGAAAACAAAAGATTTATATACATTATCACTCTCCAATGCTCCATAAATTCAATGGGGTGAAAAAATGGGTTGTAAGTCTCCGGTTTGGTTCGGAATCATAGTACTAATATTCGGGCTGTTCTACATTCTGAAAGACCTCGGCTATTGGGAGTTCTTCAGAATCAACATGTGGAGCGTGGTCCTTATGCTGTTCGGTGTCTACATGCTGAGCAGCGTCGGAAGAAAATAGTGCATTATTTTTTCTTTTTCATCATGAAATGCTTCCTTGTGATAGGGATGAAGATTTCCTCTTTCTTCTCTTTCCTGCCGATCTTCTTGAGGCCTTTCAATGTGAGATTCTCGACCCTCCTGCCGACCATGCTTGTCGTGTCGAACAGCCTCCTTTCCAGGACGACATAATGGTTCTTCATATAATGGCTTGCCAGTATGGAAAGCGCATACAGCATTATGCCCACCCCCACCAGGGCGTATCCCATGGTGAACATCTTTGACTTGTCGTTCGTGGGGTGGAGGTCTCCGTAGCCGATGGTTGTCATTGTGGTGATTGAGAAATAGGCCGAGTCCACGTAGCTCCAGCCTTCGAGGTGATGGTATGCGTATGATCCGGTGATGACCAGAAGCATGATTGCGCTCAATACCCCTATGATGCCGATTTTTGCCTCCATGCCTTCAATCCTGCCCCTGGATATTTTTATATGTTTGCATTTAAAGGATTGTCATTCATACCTCAGTGCATCAGCCACGTTCTGCTTCGACGCCTGCAGCGCGGGCAGGAACCCTGCGAGGGCGCCAACGAAGAATGCGAAGGCTAAGCAGCCCGCTATCAGGTACCAGGGGAATATCGGGGTGAGAAGGGGGTAGCCTGCAGAAGAGGCTATCAGCCCCCCCAAGCTGGCGATGGCCCAGCCGAACAGTATACCCGCGGCGCCGCCGAGCATGCCGAGGAAGCCTGATTCGAATACAAATATGGTGAAGATGTCCCCGTTCTTCGCCCCTACCGCCTTCAGTATGCCTATCTCTTTTGTCCTCTCAATCACGGCGGTGTACATCACGTTCATGATGTTGACGAAAGCCACTATTAGCGAGATGAGAGCGATCACATACAGTATTGTGTTGAGTATGCCGATGATGTTGCTGAAGGTGGCGAGGGCGTCCGCAAAGGTCTGGACGTAGAAGTCCTCCTTGCCCTCCTCCTGGCCCTTGTACTTCCTGAGCTTCTCCTGGATCTTGTCGGCCAGGGCCTCGGGATCCTCGTTCTTGTCCGCCCTGATCAGGCCCCATCCGTACTTGCCCGTGATGTCGTCGAATATGGACTCCATGCCTTCGAGAGTCATGTAGATGTTGGAGTCGTCCTGCGCGTTGCCGACCTGGCCGTAGAAGCCGATCACCTCTAACTTCTCACCGTTTATCTCTATCTTGTCGCCGATGCTTATCTCCTTCTTGAAGTACTTGTTCTCGAACTGGTAGTTGTAGCCCAGCAGCACCTTCTTCACGTCGCCCTTCTTGAGCTGGCGCCCTTTCTCGATATCCACCGTCAGGGCCTCTTCCACCAGTTTTGTGTCTGCCGGGTCATATCCCATGGCGAAGGCGTACTTGGTCTCTTTCCCCTGTGTGATCTCGGCCACCTTCACATAGAAGGCTGCTACATCAGAGACCCCCTTGATCTTCCGCACGAAATTGATGTCCCCTTCTGAGAGGTAGAAACTCTCGTCCGTGCCTGGGGCTCCGGCGCCCTTGGCCTGTATGAAGAGCTTGTCTATGCCCATGTCCTCTGCCAGGACGTCCATGTAGTTCTTTATGCCCAGGCCGAAGCTCACTAAGGCGAAAATCGCCATCACACCTATGAGTATGGACAGGACCGTGAGCGAGCTCCTCATCTTCCTGTGGAGGATGTTCTTCAGCGCCCATGTAATTGTGGCCCCTTTCATTTTGCGAACCTCAACGCATCCACTGGCTGCATCTTCGATGCCGCGTAGGCAGGCAGCAGGCCTGCCACCATTCCGATGATGAAAGAGAAGAACAGCGCCCCTAACACCAAGCCTGGCCCGACGCTTGCTTGGAATATCCCAGCTCCCAGCGCCCTCCTCATGAAGAAGGCCCCTCCGTAGGCCAGGCCTGCGCCGATTGCAATGCCCACTATGCCGCCCACCATGCCGAGCATGCCTGACTCTATCGCGAATATGGCAAATATCATGGAGTTCTTCGCGCCTATCGCTTTCTGTATGCCTATCTCCTTCGTCCTCTCGAGCACGGCGGTGTACATCGTGTTGGATATGCCTATGCCGCCGACGATCAGAGATATGCCCGCTATTATGTAGACGAACAGCTGGACCGCGAACAGCGCTGAGTTCAGGGCTTCCAGCGTCTGCTGTGGGCTCTGCACCTCGAAGTCCTCCTCCCCCACCTTCACCTTGCGCTCGCGCCGGAGGAGCTTCTCGATGTCCTCCTTCACCTGGTCGATGCGGTCAGGGTCCCTCACCTTGACCCCGATGATGTTGACCTCACCTGTGTCGCCGAAATCCTGCAGCAGGGGCTCTTCGTTGATGAATACCCCTCCATCTATCAGGAAGCTCCCTTTCTTCTCGAGTATCCCCACGACTTCGTACTTGATGCCGCTTATGAGGACCCTGTCGCCGGCCCTGATCGGCTTCCCGAACATGGCTTCCTCATTGAAATCCTTGCCGAGAAGGACTTTCCTACCATCACCGTCCTTCAACAGCCTTCCCTGTTCCGCCTTCAGGTTGAGCATCGTCTCCATCAGCTTCCTGTTTTCGCCTGAGGACACTGACATGGCCCAGCCTATCTGCTGCTTGTCGTTGAATTCCATGGTGCCTGTCCTGATGTACCTGTTGATGGCCGCCTCCACCCCAGGTATCTTTTGTATCTTCGCTGCCAGGTCGTCCGTGAGGGGGTTTGTGACAGCCGTGCCCGGCGGCCCCGCATATCCGAGGCCCTTGGCCTGCACGCTGAGCACGTCGCTGCCGAGGAAGCCGAACTGTGATATTATGGCCAGCCGTAGCCCTTCCCCTAGGCCTATCAGTGACACTACGGCCGCTATCCCTATGAATATGCCTATCATGGTAAGCCATGAGCGCAGCTTGCGCTGCCTCAGCCCGTGAAGAGAAAAAGAAAAATAGTCAAGGATCATGATTTCTTTCTGCGCCTGATGAGCAAGTAGATCACGATACCTATCACCACGACCACTATCACTATGATCAGGCCTGCTCCGTTGCTCTTCTCCTGCAGTCCGAGGTCCTTCATCTCCTCGTCGCTGTACAGGCTTATCTCTATGTCCTTGCTCATCTCGTACTGCTGGTTGTTCCCGTCGTTGAAGGTCAGTGACAACGGTACTGTGATCTTCTCTGCACCTTGCTTGACGTAGAGGTCTAGCTCGAGGGTCTCATAATCATCCGAGTCTATGTTGCCGATGTATACCTCCCCGGCCGAGAGTAGTGCATAATCCTCGCCGTCTTCCACCTTGATATCGAGGAACTTGACCTCGTGCAGGCCCTTGTTGATGAACTTCACGACTGCAGTGCCTCTCTTGCCCGGCGCGAGCTCGTCAGAGTCGTCGAGATGCACGACAATCTGGGGTACGCCCTTGATGATCAGGCTGGTGTAGTAGTTCCGGGTGTAGTTCCTGCCGAAGTCATCTGAGTATGTGAGGGTTATTGGGAGCTTGTAAACACCAGGGTCGGCGTCAGGGTCTGCCAGGAACTGGAACGTTATCTCGGATTCCTTTCCCGGGAGCAGATCTCTGAGTATCTTTTCGTTGGTCGAGTCTAGGGGTGTTATCGGCATCTCCTCGTATGTCACCGATGTCGCCGTTGTCAGCCTCCTCTTGATGTCCAGGGTGATCTTGAGGTTCCTTAACATGACGTCTGCCATGTTGTTCAGCTTGAAGGAGATTGTCGCCATCCTTCCGGGCTCCACGCTCTGCGGAATCATCTTGACGTCCTCTATCGAGAGTATCGGGTCGCGGCTCCTCACGCTCAGCTCATATTCGTCGAAGTCTGTCCAGCTGCTTCCGTCTATCCTGTAGCGGAGCTTTACCTGGTTGGTGCCGTGCACCGCGTTCGCGTCCACTCTTAGCCTGAACTTGACGATCACTCCGTACTCGTCTATCTGCCTGGCCAGCAGCGTCCCTATGGACTTTATGGAATCATCCCCCCGCTCGATGGTGAAAGGGTATTGGGGGACGAGCTCGACCTCTATATTACGCGCTTCGCTCAGTCCCTGGTTGTTCACTCTCCACCTGACATCCACGTACCGGTTCGGTTCCACCGGGTCAGGGTCCTGGTTCAGCAAGACTGCTTCCAGGTCGTTGTCAAGTGCGTCTGCCAGCACTATTGGTATCATCAAGATTGCCATAATTCCGATCATCCATGTTGTCTTCATATTATCCACCTCGCTTCGTGATCTTGCCATCCATGAGATATTCGACCCTCTGCGCCCTCTTCGCGAGGCCTGGGTCGTGGGTGACCATGACTATTGTCTTATTCTCTTCCTTATGGAGCTTTTTCAGGAAGTCCAACACGTTCTGCCCTGTGGCTGAGTCAAGGTTGCCTGTCGGCTCGTCTGCGAGCACGACTTCCGGGTCATTCACCAATGACCTCGCTATCGCGACCCTCTGCTGCTGGCCGCCGCTGAGCTCTGTGGGCTTGTGGTTCATCCTATCCCCCAGCTCGACCAGGGTGAGCAGCTCTTCTGCCCGCTTCTGCCTCACTGCCTTGCTTGTGCCCTGGAATATCATGGGCAGCATGACGTTCTCCTTGGCTGAGAGCGTGTTTATCAGGTTGAACTGCTGGAATATGAAGCCTATCTTCTTCCCCCTTATCTGGGCGAGCTTGCTCTCGCCGTACTCGGATATGTTCTTGCCCTCCAGGCTGACGGTGCCCTTGGTGGGTATGTCCAGGACGCCGATCATGTTCATTGCTGTAGACTTGCCGGAGCCGCTTGGCCCCATGACCGCGAGGAACTCCCCTTTGAAGACCTGGAGGCTGAGCCCACATAGGGCGTTGACCTTGACCGCTCCCATGGTGTAGGTCTTCCAGACATTCCGCAGCTCGATTACTGGGCCTTTCATGATAGGTTCTCCAGATAGTCCATCATCTTCTCCATCATCTTCTCGATCTTGGTGACCTGCCGGTAATAGTCGTTGATTATGGCCATCTTCGCCTTCTCCTTAGGGCCCATCTTCGCGTTCCTGTATTTCCCTATGATGCGGGGCAGGACCTCTTTCATGGGCCCTATGCATGACTGCCTGCTCTTCTCCAGTTTCCCTTTCAGCACCCTCGCTATGTCCTTGTGCATGTAATAATACACCTTCTTGGTGCCCGGGTGTTTCCTGCGCTGTATCTGCCCCACGCTCTCCAGGAAGCGCAGCTTGTTCGAGACAGAGGCCAGGCAGTAGCCGGTCTTCTTCGCCAAATCCTCCATGGAGACCTCTTCCGGCTCCATGTATAGTATGGCTACCAGTTTCGCGCTCAATGAGTCCATGCCGAAGCCCCTGAACACACCTACGAAGAAGTCGATGAATTCCTTTTCGAATGCCTGCATCTTTACCATCTTCACAATTTTTACAATTTTATAAATTTAGTGAATTTTGAAGTATTTAAATGTTTCGAAAATGTTCCATTTTCGGGACATTTAAACCCAAAAACCGCAGGTTTTCGCTGTTTAAATGTTTCGATTTCTTCAAGAAATCGAAGCTACGGATGAAATGAGTATGTTTCGGTTTTTCAGGCTTAGTAAAAAGTCGATAATGGAAATTTCTTTTTGATCCTTTCCATTACTAAGGTCTATGTTAGATTAGACAGATAACTATCTGTTCTTATGGTAAAGGATCAAAAAGAACCAGACTTTCTACTAAGCCGGTTTTTCTTGCCGGCCAAGTGATGAAGGCTCGACACGACTGCCTCAACTTGTCGGCCTCAGAGGCGGACTGTATGGGGGTGGGGGCTCGGGAGGACAGTAAAAGGGGCCATATACACTTGAAGAGTATTGTGCGGGCCGAGGCTCTTGAACCTAGACTACCGAAGAAAAATATATAAACCCTTCACCTCCCCTGGTTGATATGGTCAAGAAAACCAAGAAATCATCAAGGATGGCCCTGTATATGACCCTGTTCATGGTGTTCATAATGGTCACTAGCCTGGCAGGGTTCCTCGCTCCTGATGAGGGCTCGGACTTCAAGTATGGGAAATACAAGTTCACTGCCAGGGAAGATGCATTTTACACCAGCATAGATGGTAAGCAGTTCAGGTTCTACCATACCCCTGAGCTGGCTGAGAACGTCACCTTTGACACTGCTGCCAAGGATAAGATATTTGGCTCAAGGATGATCCTGGTGTCTTTCGAGCCTTCTGAGGATCCCGTGTTTGACCTGGTGCGCTTCGAGCTAAGCCAGGAGATGCCAGAGCTGTTCTCAGTCTTCGTAGCTTCCGGGATCGCCCTGGAGGACGATAGGTATGACCTTCCTGTGATCAGCTGCCTCAACGCCACCGAATATGTGCCTGTCATCATGCTCCTGCCTTCCAATGAGAGTTCTGTCACCATCGACGATGACTGCATCGCCATCTCAGGTTCTGAAGATGGCCTCCTTCTCGCAAAGGATAGGCTGATGTACAGCCTGGCAGGTATCCTCGATGGAGAATGAGGAGCCTGAGGAAAAGGGACTGGAAGAGAGAGAGAAGCTACAAGAAAAAAGGAGCTGGAAACACCTCGCCATCTCCATCGTGATCGTCTTGGCGGTCTTCGTGTCTGTCTTCTTGCTGTTCTCGTTGACGAAGGACGATGAAAGGCCCCTCACCCTAGATGAGCTGCACCAGCTGAACTATCAGGGTGAGTTGGACGAGGAACAGGGCTATATATGGAACGGCAACAGCTTCGTCAACGTCGGCAACACCTGGTTCGTGACCATCAAGAAAGGGGAGAACTTGTTCAGCATCCCGCTCCACTACGGCCCGAGGGAGGTCATTGATGTCCCGATGATAAGGAGAAACAACACCTTCGGTGAGTCAGAAGATTTTTATTTCACCTTCGACCCTGACGACCCCAAGATGGGCTTCATCACCCTCGCTTCTACCGAGATAGGCGTGACTTTGGCCCAGGTCTTCCTCATCGCGCCTAAGCCTGCCTGCACCAGCGACATCGACCCTGCATGCGAAGGCGTTGCAATAGGCTCCTGTGACCTCAACGGCTCTGTCTTCTATGTGCGCACCGCTGACAAGCCCAGTGTGACTGTCGAGGACCAGTGCGCTATAATCGAGGGCGACGAATGGGACCTGGTAAGGGCTGCTGACCGGTTCCTGCTGGTGATTTACGGCCTGATGGAGCCTTAAAAACGAAAGGTTTATTTACCCCTGACTGTTTATAAATGTCCATGGGACAGCAGGACGTCTATAGCTATCTTCGGAAGAACAAGAGGAAGTGGTTCATCTCCAAGGAGATTGCCAAGGGACTAAAGGCTTCTATCGGCTCTGTGACCACCTCCCTCAAGCGCCTCCGCGAATCAAAGCAGGTCCTTTTCAGGATCACCAAGCTTGAGTCCAAGAAGGCAGGGAAGCGAAAGGTTTATGAGTACAAGTTCAAGAAATAGCGCTATGCCACACTATTTTTCTGAGCACCAGGACAGCAAGATAAAGTATTCTGAGATACAAGGGACGCTACCTGGCCTGAAGTTCATTGTCGCACCTGGAATATTCTCCCATAGGCGCGTCGACCCTGGCAGCAGCCTGCTGATCGACAAGGCTGTGCTGCCGGAACAGGGCTTGATACTGGACCTAGGCTGCGGCTACGGCGCTATAGGAATATCCCTGGCCAAGCATCATCCGAAGCTGGGCTTCACCCTGACTGACATCAACAGGCGAGCCATTGCGTGCTCCAAGATGAATGCGAAGATGAACCATGTCAAGAATGTCTCGGTTAAGTGGGGGGATCTGTACAATGGCCTGCCCAGGTTTGATGCCATACTCTGCAACCCACCCCAGAGCGCTGGCAAGAAGCTCTGCTTCAGCATGATCGACCAATCTATTGACCATCTCAATCCTGGAGGAAGTTTCCAGCTCGTGGCCCGCCATCAAAAAGGCGGCAAGGACCTGAAGAAGAGGATGGAGGAGAATTTTGGGAATGTGGAAGAAGTCGCCAAGCGTTCAGGCTATCGTATCTATCTCAGCGTCAGACCTCGATGACCCCTCTTAGCCCTATGTCTACCAGCCTTATCCCGACCCCAAGCTTCAGTATCGCTGAGAGGATGGCCATGTGTTCCTTTCCTGTGCCTGAGCTCAGGTTGATGGCCACTTCTGTGCCTCTTACCTTGTTCTGCAGCTGGCTGTGGATGGTGCTGACGAGCTGCTTCATCGGCATCCTGTCGCTTATGAGTATAAAGTCTGCCTTTGCGCTGAATTTCTGCTGGCCGAACTCGTTCGTGATCAGGAATACGTTATCCCATTCTTCTGCGGCTATCAGCTTGGATACCTCTGCCCATGTTCCTTTCCCGGTCGACAGGCAGGCGATGAGTTCTGTCATGCACCCGAGCAGTCCCGGGATGTTTTTATGTTTTGCGGCACTCTTAATAGGAAAATTATATAAATAAATATGTCTCAGTATTCGCTGAGGAAAGAGACATGAAAAGAAAGATCACTTTTTACTCAATTTTACTCTTTATAACAATCTCTTTAAGTGCCTGTGATTCATTCGATCCGCCTCTAATGTGTACTGATATAGGCTGCTCAGATCAGATTTCAATATTATTTCCTGAAAGATTGCCTGAGAAGTTGATGATTGATTCAAGCTTGGGTAGCTATGACGGATGTGCTGATCAACAAAGCCAGAACATTCACGTGCTCAGAACTGTTGATTACAACCTGATTTCATTTGATCTTGGCGGCTCTGATATCAAAGATAAACCTAAAGGATTATCATTCACCATCAAGAATAGAGAATCTTGCCAAGACGAAGAATCAGTAATTATTTACGAGCTTGATGACTATCCACTCTCATATAGGAAGTTCCAGCCTAATGGCAAGGGATGTTCCCCCACATGTTATTCTGCTAAGATAAATATGAGTGAGATATTAGTGGAATAAGCTCCTTCTTATCATTCAATCAAAAACTATTTATACACCCAAGGCTAGAATCAAGCCATGCTCAGCCTGTACGAGATCATTGACATCGCGATAATGTGCCTGTTCCTGGGCTTCATCTTCAAGGACGTGTTCGTCAGGCCCAGGCAATACACAGACCCATTGAAGGCCTTGATGCACGGCGCTTATCGGAAGGGGAACTTCTGGTACGCTGTCGCCCTGACTGCTCCTGCTGTCATCCTGCACGAGTTCGGCCATAAGTTCGTGGCCACGGCCTACGGCATGCAGGCCACCTTCCAGGCAGCCTATCTCTGGCTCGGTTTGGGAGCCATCCTCAAGCTCATGAACTTCGGCTTCATCTTCTTCGTGCCTGCTTACGTGACGATAAGAGGTGTAGGCTCCCCGCTGGCATTCTCTATTATAGCTTTCGCCGGCCCTGCAGTGAACCTCCTCATCTGGCTGGCCATGATCCTTGTGGAGAGGAAGAACCTCGTGACGGCCAAGCACATGCATTACGTAATCCTGACCAAGAGGATAAACATGTTCCTCTTCATCTTCAACATGCTTCCGATTCCGCTGTTTGACGGCTTTCAGGTCTATTCAGGGCTCTTGCAGACGATATTTTGACTAGGTCCTTATATTATCGGATTCCGTAAAGCTTAAATATCCCCCTCTTCAATCCTTTCTAATGCAACTAGTATTCCTTGTGGGGTGGGAGCTTGAGTATATTCTCTAAGATAGCCAAGAAGTCGGATGAGCACGAGTTTTTTGTCGATATACCCGAAGGTTACAGCCCTGGGAAGACAAAGTACATCATAACCACCGGCACCGTGATGTCCGGATTGGGCAAGGGCATCTTCAACTCGAGCTTGGCCCAGCTTCTCCAGGCCAAGGGCCTCACCATCGCCCCGATCAAGCTTGAGGGCTACCTCAACGTCGACTCCGGCACTTTGAACCCTTTCCGGCACGGCGAGGTTTTTGTCTTAGATGACGGCCTGGAATGCGACATGGACCTGGGCACTTATGAGCGCTTCCTGAACCTTGATTTGAGCAAAGATAATTTCATGACAGCCGGACGGCTGTTCACCCGTATCCTCGACAAGGAGCGCAAGGGAAAATACCTCGGCAGGGACGTCCAGTTCGTGCCTCACGTGACAGGTGAGATCAAGCGCGTCCTGAGATCCCTGGCATTGAGGAAGAAGGCGGATATCGTGCTGGTGGAGATCGGCGGCACCGTGGGTGACATCGAGAACTCTTACTATCTCGAGGCCATGCGTGAGCTTAGCTATGAGGAGGGCCCTGACAATGTCTGTTTCGTCACCTTGACATATATACTCGAGCCCGGTTTCCTGGGCGAGCAGAAGAGCAAGGCCGCTCAGCTCGGCATCAAGAACCTGCTTACTGCCGGCATCCAGCCGCATATAATCGCGTGCAGGTGCGAGAATCCCGCCTCGGAGAAGGTGAGGGAGAAGATCTCGGTCTTCTCCAATGTGCCTTTCAACAGGGTCTTCAGCTCCCATGACGTGAAGAGCATCTACCTCATCCCGCTCTCAATGAAAGAGGCCAAGCTGGACGAGGCTGTGATAGATATCCTCGGGCTCAAGCACCGCATCAAGAAGGGCTCTATCAAGAGATGGGAGGAGCTGGTGCAGAACATCCTCAACCCTGAGGGCGAGATAACCATCGGCATAACAGGCAAGTACACTTGGCTCAGGGACAGCTATGCCAGCATCATCAAGGCTTTAGAGCATGCCGGCGCACATTGCAGGACCAAGGTCAAGATAAGGTGGATCGAGACCACTGACATAGAAAGCAATAAGATCCCTATAGAGGATGCCATGAAGGGCCTTTCAGGCATAATCGTGCCTGGTGGCTTCGGAAAGAGAGGCACTGAGGGCAAGATCAGCTGCATAAGATATGCGAGGGAGAATAAGATGCCTTACTTGGGCTTATGCCTGGGTTTCCAGATGGCAGTCGTCGAGTATGCCAGGAACGTATGCGGTCTGGAGGGCGCGAACACCATTGAGGTAGAAGCTGATTGCAAGCATCCTGTGATAGCCATCCTGCCCGGACAGGCCGACCTGAAGTCTTTGGGCGGCAACATGAGACTAGGGGGTCACGACGTCGAGATAATCAAGGATACCCGGGCCTGGGAGCTCTACGGGAAGAGACTTTCGGTGAGGGAACGCTTCAGGCACAGGTATGAGTGCAATCCCCCTTATATCGAGACGTTGGAGAAGCATGGCCTTGTGTTCTCAGGCAAGGCCCCGGACCAGCAGATAATGCAGATTCTTGAGCTGAAGGACCATCCGTTCTTCATCGGTACGCAGTTCCACCCGGAGTTCACTTCCAAGCCCCTGTCGTCCCATCCGTTGTATGACGGCTTCATCCGGGCTGCGTCAGCCTTTTCCACCAGTAGACCCAGCTGACGCTGGAGTTTGTGGCATCTCTTGACACATATTGGGTGGTGTTTATCATGACTGTGTGGTTCCTCTTCTCCAGCCTGGGGATGCATAGGTTATAGTTTGGGGGCATGACATCGGCGTACGTCCAGTATATGCCGTCGCTGTGCCTCCTGGCCGTCGGTATCGTGACCAGGCGTTCCTCGTTGGGGTTCACGTTGATGAGGATCCGGTCGCTTATCATGGCTGCTTGGCCGAATGGGATGGTCGTAACTTCGCGGTTGGCATAGTTTTCGTACTTGTACAGGCTGTCATCGATGAACGCGAACTGCACCTCAAACATCCCGCTCATGTTCTGGTCGTTCTTCAGCCAGAACCTGGGTGAGACCTTGTTGTCCTTCTCCTGGTCCCATCCGTCCCATCTATAAGACCAGGAATAGTTCCTTGTGAAGCAGTCCTTGACCTCGATGTCTCTCTGCTCGACGGCCATCATGGTTATGTTCACCGGGATGGAGATGGTATAGGTCTCTTCCGTCACGACAGGGACCTTGATGATTGCTGCTATGATGACCAAGGCCAGTATGAGGATGATCCTGAGAGGCAGCTTCCTTTTACCTTCCTCTTCGCCTTCCTCTTCATCTCCAGCGCCATCTGCCTCGCTGTCACCTTCTTCTACCATGTTCCTTTTACCCGTAACCATCATTTATAAATCATATCATCGCAACATTTTTAAAGGCCGACTAGCTCCTCAGTTTCCAGTGTTTATAAATGGGCAAGCGTTCGCGAAGGAAGAGGCTCCTGATGAGGCAGAAGCTCAAGGAAGAGTCTGGGCCAGCGCCAGCCCCAGAGCCTAAGAGGGTATCCCGCGGATTCTTCCGTGACCTCTATGAGCACAAGTACAAGCACCTCATGATAATCACACTGGCGCTCCTCTTCATATCAGGGGGGATAATCGTCGCCAACTTCCTCGTTACAGGGGAATGGATCAAGAAGGACATCTCCCTCAAGGGAGGCATATCCCTCACGGTCATGACAGATACAGGCTTCGATGAGGTCGAGGCTTTCTTCAAGGAGCGCTTCCCTGGATCAGATTACACCATGAGGAAGATATCAGGCGGCTTCATAATAGAGGCCGCGGACATCGAGGAGGATACTCTCTTCAGCGCTGCGCAGGAGAAAGTGGGAGAGCTGAACAAGGACGATTACAGCATCGAGGTCATGGGCTCTGCACTGGGAGCTTCCTTCTTCAAGGAGACAGGCCTGGCCATAGTCATCGCTTTCGTGCTGATGGCCATCGTCGTCTTTGTGACCTTCCGCAATCTTGTGCCCTCGCTTTTTGTCATCCTTGCAGCGTTTTCAGATATCGTCTGTACCTTCGCCTTCACCCAACTGTTCGGCATCAAGCTCTCCACTGCCGGCATAGCGGCTTTCCTCATGCTTATCGGATATTCTGTCGACACGGACATACTGCTTACCACGCGGGTGCTGAGGCGCAAGGAAGGCACGGTGTATGACCGGACCGTCGGCGCGTTGAAGACAGGTCTCACCATGTCCATCACTTCCCTGGTGGCGATATCCATCGGGCTCATCTTCAGCCAGTCCACTGTGCTCAGGCAGATATTCATCATACTCTTCGTCGGGCTGCTGTTCGACATAATCAACACATGGCTGCAGAACGCAGGGATACTGCGTTGGTACCTCGAGAAAAATGTCAAGGACTAGAGCGATATTCGTGAATGTGAGGGTAATAATATTCTTGATAGCGCTGGTGCTGTCCATTTTCGCCATCAACCCCACCTTTGATCCTAAAGGGCTTTCCATTGCGGGCGTGGCGATTAACAGCTCTGCTGCCATCGCAGGCATCGAGAGCCCCACCGTGAATACCGCTCCGCGCAGCCGCGAGCTCGTCTTGGCCATAAACAACCGGCCTGTGAACACGGTCGAGGAATACAGTTCCTTCGTCGATAACCTACCTCCGGAGAGCACTTTCGCCCTCAAGACATCGAAGAGCATCTATCGCATAACCACTAAACCCTTGATAAGGAGGACTCAGCTGAATGAGACCGAGGAGAAGGTAGTTACGGACTACCGTCTTGTCAACACCACCCTTGAAAATGGCTCTATAATAACTGAACAGGTCCCATTCAACAAGACCGTCACCGTGCCTAAGGTGCTGGAAGAGGTGATCGGCACAGAGGACATAGGGCTGCGCGTGAGCCTTGCCCCGACCTCGAACATAAAGCGGGGCCTTGATCTCCAAGGGGGCACGAGGGTCATGCTGGCTCCCAGGGAACAGGTCTCTGCCAAGGACTTGGAGACCATCCTGGACAACCTCAAGCAGCGCCTCAACGTTTTTGGCTTGACAGACGTGGTGGTAAGGGAGGCCTCTGACCTCTCCGGCAACCAGTATATCATGGTCGAGATCGCCGGGGCCAACGAGGAAGAGGTAAGGGAGCTGATGGCCAAGCAGGGCAAGTTCGAGGCCAAGATCATTAACCAGACCGTGTTCAAGGGAGGGGATGACATAACCTATGTATGTAGGTCTGCTGAGTGCGCGGGAATCGACCCTCAGCGCGGCTGCGACCGCTCAGGCCAGGACTGGTTCTGCCGGTTCCGCTTCTCTGTGAGCATGACTCCTGAAGCCGGCGAGAGGCAGGCTGCCGCGACCCAGGATCTCGAGGTCATCACCGAGCAGGACGGCGATTACCTGTCTGAGAACATCAATTTCTTCCTCGACGACCAGCTCGTCGATTCTTTGAGGATAGGCGCAGACCTGAAGGGTTCGTCGACGACTGAGATAGCCATATCAGGCAGCTCTTCTGGCTCCAGCCAGCAGGAGGCAATAACCAATTCGCTCAGGGAGATGAAAAGGCTGCAGACCATCCTCATTACAGGCAGCCTCCCGGTGAAGCTTGACGTCGTCAAATCTGATGCGATCTCACCCATTCTCGGCGAGGAATTCCTCTTGAATGCCTTGTTCATCGCTGCCTTGTCTATCGTGGCCGTGGCCTTGATAATCCTCATCCGCTACCGCAAGCCGCAGATCGCAGTCACGATAATGGTGACGATGGCTTCTGAGATCTTCCTCATACTCGGCCTTGCTTCCCTGATCGGCTGGAACATAGACCTGGCTGCCATCGCAGGGATCATCGTCGCTCTCGGCACCGGGGTGGATGACCAGATCATCATCACCGACGAGCTGCTCCGCGGCCAGAAATCTAAGATGTTCGTGGGCTTGCGCGAGAGGATCAAGCGCGCTTTCTTCATAATTATCGCTGCATACGTCGCGACTGTGGTTGCCATGCTGCCCCTTATGAGGGCTGGAGCTGGCCTGCTGAAAGGGTTTGCGATCACGACGATCCTCGGTGTTACTATCGGTGTGCTAATAACAAGGCCTGCCTTCGCTTCGATCATTGAGAAGCTGTTGAGGGATTAGAGGCTCTGATGAGTGTCTGTTAGGGATTAGAGAAAGGTTTTTAAACCGAACTGGGTTCTGGAAATGCCATGGCAACCAAGCTATGGGCCATAGGGGTCATCCTGCTGGCGACTGTGCTCACCTCCACCGGCCAGGTCCTCTACAAGCTCGGTGCGGACAAGATAATCTGGTCTGACATGATGACCATCCTCACCAACTACTGGATAATCATCGGAGCATTCGTCTATCTTGCCAGCGCAGCGTTGCTGCTCATCGCTCTGAAGGGCGGCGAGCTATCGGTATTGTATCCTTTCGTGGCTACCAGCTATGTCTGGGTGTCCATACTCTCTGCAACAATCTTCCGCGAGGCCGTCGGCACATGGAAATGGGCCGGCGTGGGTCTCATAATACTCGGTGTCACCAGCATAGGCATAGGTAGCAAAAGATGACGACCTCGATATTTTCCATAATCGCGACCCTGGGCGCGTGCGTGATGGGCGCTTACGCATCCGTCCTCATGAAGAAGGCCTCTGCCAGCTTCACCTTCAACCTGCGCAAGCTGATGCGCAACTCCCACCTCATCATTGCTGTGGCCTTGTACGGCATCTCCACCCTCATCTTCATCCCAGCACTCAAATACGGTGAGCTCTCGGTGCTCTATCCGCTAGTGGCCACCACTTACATCTGGGTGAGCTTCTTCTCCATGTGGTTCCTGAAGGAGAGGATGAACACCTGGAAATGGGCAGGCATAGCCATAATAATCATCGGCGTGGCTTTCATAGGGTTCTCATCATGACTGCTATAATTTCGCTCTCGGGGAAGTTCGTCTTCGACAAGGAAGTCAAGGTCGAATACCTGAAGAAGTTCAAGAGGATCATCGAGGACTTCGTAAAGGATGGAAATAAGGCTGTCATCGTGACCGGCGGCGGTAAGATAAACTTCATGTACAACCAGGCTGCCAAGAAGATAGCTGATATCAGCGACGAGGATTTTGACCTGATCGGGATCGCCTGCACAAAGCTGAATGCCCATCTCCTCAGATCGATATTTGGCAGGATCGCATATGATGATGTCGTGAAGGACCCCACAAGAGTCCCGAAGACAGACAGGCCTGTGATTGTCGCTTCAGGCTGGAAGCCCGGCTTCTCCTCTGACATGGACGCTGTGATCCTTGCGAAGCATTTCAAGGCAAAAACCCTTATCAACCTCACCAACGTCGATTATGTTTATGACAAGGATCCGAGGGGGCACAAGGATGCCAAGCCCTTGAAGGAGCTTTCTTGGGATGGCCTCCAGGCCCTGGTCGGTACAGAATGGAGGCCCAGGCTGGACATGCCCTTCGACCCCATCGCTGTCAAGGACGCGAAGAAAGCAGGCCTTCAGCTCAATATTATCAACGGCAACGACCTCGTATCCTTCAGGTCAGCCCTGCACAACAAGCCGTTCAAAGGGACTGTTGTCAGATAACAAAAACTCGCCTCTCGGAGCTACCACCGACCTCAAGGTCGGTGTATTACTCTCCTTGCACTTATAGGCGAGTTTTTGGAATTGAAAATTTCGCCCTAAAGGGGTGTAGTATTTAACCCAAAGAAAATTTCTTTGGCGAGATTTTCAAATAAAATCAGTTATCCTGTGCTTCTTCTCCTCATGCCAGAGCCATCCTAGCAAGAGTATCGCGTCTATGCCCTCCATCAGCGCGGGCCAGGCCAACCTGTCCAGCAGTCCGAGGCCGACCGTGATGTCTGATAGCGGCCAGAACGGTGCCACGTAACCCATCAGCACCAGGTCCAGTATTATGTGGAAGCTGACTGCGAATGATGCTATGCCAAGCATTATGGAAAGCTTGTGCCTCTTGTGGAACAGGACAGCGAAGAGCAGCAATGCCAGCGGTATGAGGAAGGTATGTGTATATGTCCGGTGGAAGAATCCCACAGATATCCCGAAGACGTTCTTGAGCAGCCAATAGATGGGTATGTCTATGTCTGGTATGAGCCCGAACACTCCCCCGAGGAACACCATATGCAGGGTTATGACCTTCTTGTGCTTGTAGAAGTAATCGCGATATAGGTCTACAGCGATGATTGTCAGCAGCACATGTGTCACTGCAGTCGGCATACTCATGGCACCAGATTTTGCCTTTTAAATGATTTTCTAAACCTTTTTAAAGTGGTGACAGGTGTCTGGATATATGAAGGAAAATCCTAACAATGGGCTGGCTGTGGAATTCGATCTGCCCGATCGCGCATTCAGGTACGAGGCAAGGTATAGGCCAGAAGAGCCTTTCCAGCCTGTAGAGGCTGTTGATTTGCACCTGCATACATCCCCTGATTCATCAGACATACCTCGGCTAGGGGACAGAACTGCACCCACACAGTACTACAGGGCAATTGACGGCCGCCAGATGAGTTATTTCACCAAAAGTGACCATAACAGGATGGGAATCAGAAAACTTCTTGCGGCATTGGGGCGCAAGCATTGGCCAAGAATCATCCCCAACGCCGAATATTCCATAAATGACCCGAGAATCGGTTTTGAAATCCATGTTCTTGCGCTCAAACCCCATGAGATCTTAGAGGCTTACGAGAACAGATGGCCGCTTGACCGACTGGTCCAGGTCCTGGAAAATCATGAAGAAGAATTGAAAAGGGCTTCCTCATCTATTGACGATTTCACTAAGTATGCCCGTGAGCATAAGCTTACGACAGTGCTTGCACATGCAGGGGGTTGTGAGGTGAAAGATATTGATGAGAAAAAGGTTGACCACAGGCGCCTGATAGATTATGCTGACAGGGTCGACTTGATTGAGCTCTGTGGCGCACCGAGCACCATACAAAATAAGAATATGTTTCCCCTCGAGCTCGCACTTCTTCATGACAAGCCTTTGGTAGCTGGATCCGATAGCCATTCTGGTGACGTCGGCCGTGTTTACACTCTTGCTCCGGGTGATAACCCTGTCACCTATCTTGAGAATATTAAGGCAGGATTAGGCATCCCGATGATTCGCGGGGTTGATTACGAAGGATTGATAGGCTCGAAGGCCAATAACAACGGGGATGATGGTGAGATGAATTACATCCAATTCCTGAAGATCATCAAGGAGCTTCCCATTGAGGAGGCTATCCGTCACCAGGGCGATTTCTTGACCGAAGAACTCATCCGTGGCATTGACCGTTATTTCTATGAAGAGAACAGGTGGTATAAGCCGATAATAGACTTTGAAGTGCTCGACAGGTTCGGGCATAAAAGGCTTGCGGGGATGATTAGGAACATTGCCCGCTCGAAAAGGAGGATATGGAACAATCCCCTAGCGACCTATCTCAAGAAAGCTCTTGCCAAGAATGTGATTATCCGTTATGGTGGGTATAGTTACTTAAAAAAGGTCCGCCCTATTGAGGATGAGCTCATGGTCCTTGTTGAGGAGCTTGAGCAGCAGATCATGGCTGACCCTGAGAAGAGAGACAAGCTATGGCCTGAGTCATTCCCTGAAGTTAGAAGGGTATATGATTAGAACTCCGTCAGCTTCTTGTGCTCGAAGGGCTTCACGATCGTGGTCGTGCCGTCCTTGCCGCCCATGAGCTTCTTGACCGATATGAACTTGTTCTCTGCCAGCTTCTGTATCCTTCTCTGGAAGCTCTTGTACGTAAGGGCCCCTCCGTCCTTCTGGTATCTCTTGAAGAGCTCGCCGATGCGCATGTCAGGGTTGCTCTTGACTAGCTCGAGTATCTCCTTTGTGCTCTCCTCCAGCTCAGAGTCCTTCTTTATGCTGAAGCCCTGCATCCTCGACGTTGCCTTCTTGACATGCTCGATTGTTATGCTGCGCTTGCTCTCTTCCTCGGCTGCGCTTCCGGCCTCCCGCATCAGGAACAGTCCTGTCCTGACGTCGCCCGTCTCTGCCGTCTTCTCGACGACGATGTCAAATGCCTCTCCCTGCCAGATCCCGTCGAAGAATGCTGCCTTCATCCTCTGTTCGAGTATGCCTCTTATCTCTCCTGGCTTGTACGGTTTGAACTCCAGCGTGTCGGGGATCAGCCTTGACTTTATCCTCTGGTCAAGATCAGTGATCCATTCCTTGTAGTTGGTGATCATCACCACGGTCTTCCTGTATATCTCCTCGACGAATGTGTATAGGAAGTCGAACTCTTCCATCTTGTCTATCTCGTCGAAGACCAGCACTGCACTCTTCTTGTTCAGCATGCCCTTGACTATCCCGAAGAGCTCCTCTGTCTTCTTGTTCTGTGTGAACCTGTAGCCTAAGGCCTCGCAGAGTTCTAGTATTATCTTGTACGTGGTGTTCTTGTTCCAGCAGTTGACGTAGATAGTGTATATCTCGTCTGTCTCCTTTTCCAGGTCCTGCAGGATGTGCTTGCACGCTGCTGTCTTGCCTATGCCTGGCGCGCCTGTGACGATGAGGTTGCGGCCGTTCCTCTTCTTGAACAGCGGTTTGATGCAGTCTGCGATATAGTGCTGCTCGTTCTCCCTATAGGGTATCTCTTTGGGCATGAAGTCCGGATCCAACGCGACAGGATTCTTGAACAGTGTCTCTTCCGCGCCGAGAATATCCTTGAACAGTGCCATGCATCTGGTGATGCCACTATTATTTATATGTGTTATGCAGATAGAATCAGTGATTTTCCGGCTTGATCTTATTCATGCCGCCCATCAGAGGCCTCAACGGCTCTGGGATGGTCAGCGTGCCGTCCTCATTCTGGAAGTTCTCGAGGATTGCCACCAGCACCCTTGACGTGGCGATGACAGTGTTGTTCAGCGTGTGCACAAACCTCTTCTCCTCCTTCTCCTTATACTTTATGCCCAGCCTTCTCGCTTGGTATTCTGTGCAGTTCGAGCAGGAGCCGACCTCTCGATATTTTTCCTGTTTCGGCATCCAGACCTCTATGTCATATTTCTTGCTCGCGACTATGCCGAGGTCGCCTGTGCAGACGTTCACGACCCTGTACGGCAGCTCCAGCTGCTCATAGACCTCCTCCGCGTTCCTCTGCAGCTCTTCGTGCAGCTCCCATGATTCCTCTGGCCTGCTTATGACGACCTGCTCGACCTTGTTGAACTGGTGCGTCCTGAATAACCCCTTGGTGTCGACGCCATGGCTGCCTATCTCCCGCCTGAAGCACATGGAGTACCCGCACATCTTCATCGGCAGCTGCTTTTCATCCAGGGTCTCGTTGGCATACATCCCCACAAGCGGGTGCTCTGACGTGGCTA
>Ga0180007_10001176_pt1 | contig 37333 bp, 37 predicted proteins | sample MM_PC_MetaG_FD_121122 | JGI IMG/M metagenome (GOLD analysis project Ga0180007, IMG submission 121122) | Groundwater microbial communities from the Aspo Hard Rock Laboratory (HRL) deep subsurface site, Sweden - MM_PC_MetaG | ecosystem: Environmental > Aquatic > Deep subsurface > Groundwater... | reverse complement strand
TATTCCGCTTCTCGCTCAAAATTTTTTAACAAAATTTTCAAAAATCAATGAAAAACAATGTAAGGGTTTTACGCCATTAGCAATGGATGCGCTGACAAAATATAAATGGCCGGGAAATGTTCGGGAGCTTGAAAATGCCATTGAAAGAGCAATCATCTTATCCATGGGTCAATACATATCTGAAAAAGATTTGCCGATGACAGTTATGAAAGAATATCTTCCAGATGACAATTTTCAAAATCAACTATTGGGTATTGGCGGAAAATCTCTTAATGAAATTGAAAGTATTGCGCTGGTTGAAACATTAAAGCAAACAAAAGGGAATAAAACTGAGGCGGCAAAAATTTTAAATATCACCAGAACCACTTTAAACAATAAGTTTAAAAAATATCATCTCGATCTTGAAGATATAATACAAAATGATCATGATTGATTCCATGGTATGATCCAGCCTGAAGGCTTACTTTTAATTGCAGATTCAACTATTCGTCATTTTATGAAGTAGTCTCAACCTTAAAAATGTTTTCATTTTTTATTTTTGCCAGCACCTGCTGCATACTTAAAAAAAACTTGTCTCTGCATGCTTCGTCAACAGGTTGACCGTCAGGCAAGTCAAAATTCAGATAATCAATCAGTTGGCCATTTTTGCTTAAACGAAAATCCAAATGTTCTCCAGTAGTCAAACCAGTGCTTCCGACAAATCCAATGACATCTTCTTTATTAACTTTTGAGCCCTTTTCCAGGTTGCTTTCAATTGATTTCAGGTGTAGGTATTGGCTTTCAAATGAGTCGGGATGACTGATTTTAATATAATTCCCAGCTGTTGCTGAATACCCTAAACTATCTACAATACCGTCACCAATGCTCATCACCGGAGTGCCTGCAGGAGCACCAAAATCAATCGCTGGATGGCTTTTAATTTTCCTTGTTACGGGGTGCTTGCGGCCCAGTGAAAATTTGGATGTGATTTTATTAAATTTTAGCGGATATTTTAAAAAATCGGTTTGTAAGTTGTTACCCATCTCATCATAGTAGCCAACCATTCCATGGTGAAAAAATCGGAATGCACTAAATTCTTTGTTTCCGGACTTCATTTGCACTAAGACAATTTCTCCGGTTTTTACGATTTGACTTCCGTCACTGTATTCTTCAAAAACAATGTTGAAGGAATCTTTAGGCCTGAGTTTTCGAAAATCCATCTGGGACCCAATAAGCTCATTAACTTTCAGGATTAGATCGACACTCATATTTTTTATTTTCATCGATTTCCATAGAGAGGAACTGATTGTACCGGAAACCTGTCGGGTTTTCTTTTCCAACTGCTTTTGCCCTATGATAACATTGGGTGATATCCCAAATTCAGATGATACAAATTTTTTGGGTGTGATCTCATATGGAAAATACTTAACCTCAATTTTTTGTTCAGGGTCAAGATCCACTAAATATGGTAAGCCGGGTTTTATTTGCCGGACATCAAAAATATCCTCACCTATTTTAGATGTTTTAAAAATCGACGATTCTGAAACACCATATGGCTTTAATATGACAGACATGGTCTGGCCCTCTCTCACAATATTTCTTTCCACCCGGTAACCGTCTATAAACGTTTTTTTAAAGGGGACAATCGTCTTTACATCTCCAATTTCCGTAGCCATATCAGCAACACGGGTTGCCTTCAAACCGGCAACCGCATTTAATGGACTGCACAGCCCAAGCAGAACACCAATTACGAAACTCGATAGCCCCCATCTAAAAACATTCAATGCATTATGACCCATAGCTATGGAGCCCCGGCAGATAATTAACGCCAAAATAGGTGAACAGAACAGCAGCAAATCCTATAACGGTAAAAACAGCGATACGTTTTCCCCGCCAATCTTTCATAAAACGAACATGCAGCAGTGTGGCATAAACAAACCATGTGATCAGGGACCAGGTTTCTTTAGGATCCCATCCCCAGTATCTTCCCCATGCAGAGTTCGCCCAGACCGCACCGGTAATAATACCACCGGTTAAAAACAAGAATCCGAACATCACCATTTTGTGCATTAATTCATCCATAATCGATTTTTCAGGAAGTCTTGACAGCAGTCCTGTTTTCGAATCATTTCCCCAAGATGCCATCATAAACATTAACCCAATTCCAAATGCCAAAGCAAATGCTGCATAACCTATAAAACAGGTGACAACATGGGCAATAAGCCAATTGCTTTTCAAGGCAGGCATGAGCGGTTGAATTGTTTCTCCTATTTTAGGTGAAAGTGACGCATATGCCATTGAAAAAAAAGCCAGGGGAGTAGCAAATGCACCTATTGTTTTTATGGAATATTTTTTTTCCAGAACTAAATAAACAAGTGCAATTACAAGAGCAAAAAAAACCAGGGATTCGTATAAATTGGAAAGGGGGGCATGGCCGATACCAAGATCATAGGACTCTTTCCATCGAAACAACAGTCCTATTGTGTTGCCGAAAATTCCAAGGATAAGAGTCCATGTCGCTGCTTTTTCCGCTGATTTTACGTTAAAAATCCATGCTGCAATATAAAAAAATGCGGCAGCACCATATACAAATGTCGTTACAGACAATATTAAAGAACTATTCATCTCATATACCTCAAATTTATCACTGTTAAATTGGTTTCCAAATAATTAGCAATCAGTTTCTATCGCCGGTGATGACTGCAATTATAATAGTTTTAATTCGTTGGCCATTTTTTCAATACGTTGTTTAAAATCCATTTTATTCCGGGTTGTAGATCCAAATATTTTTGTCTGGCTGATTTCAGCAACAGTGGTTACTTCTAAAAGGATTTTTTGATGTGAACTAAAAAAGATGACCCAGCACCCGCCAAGAATTAATATAAATCCTAAATACACAAGAAAAATTCCTGGATCGCGTCTGACCTGTAACCCCGTATAAAATTTATTGTCATATTCCTCCAGAGAAATGATCCACTGGCCTTTTCTCATCTTGTCAAAGGTTGGATATTTATATGGCAAGACAATTTTTACAGGATCTTTATCATTTAACCTGAGTTCACCTTCGATGGCTTGTCCCAGCTCCACCTTTTTAAAATGGTAATCTTTGTTGAATCGGGTGATTGTAAGCTCGCCACTGTTACCTGGTAACTGAATCGTCTCGCCAATTTTTGTCTTGTAGATAGAGGGCTCCTGGGAATCTTTAGATACTATTTTTATTTCTATATTTTCGGGAGGGAGAGCACCGTAGCTGGATTGAAAAAATCGGATACCGTTAAATTTTAAAGGATCATTGACAATAATATCTTTTTCAAGAAGCACTTTATCATTCTTGAGAATCTGTAATGCGGATCGATACTCCTTTACAGCACCGGATTCATAATATTCAATGTTAAAATCATTGCAGGCAACCTTAAACCCGAGCTCCATTATCTTGTTGCTGTTGCGAAGCCGAATCCGATCTGCTGACCCTCCTTCCGGCACATTGACATATCCATCAAAGCCCCAGAAGGAGCCGACTAATGCTCCAATCAAAATCAAAACAATACTCATATGTACCACAGGGACTCCCAGTTTTGACCACCGGCCTTTTTCTCCATAAACTCTAAAGCCGTTTTGCAGGGTGTGAACACCCTTAACTGTATACTGTTTTTTCATGAAAGAAGTATAGAGCGGTTTCAAATCCACCGGAGTTCTTTCATCCTTAAAATCTTTGTAAGGTTTTTTTGTCAGCAGCTGTTCCGGGTTGAATTTTTTTGATGTGATAATTCTCCAGGTTGCGGGCCAGCGGTCAATTGTGCAGATAATGATATTGATAGTTAAAAGCCCCATCAGTGATCTAAACCACCAGGAATGATACATATCAAACAGATCGAAGACCTGAATCAGACTGGATCCAAACGTTCCGTACATTTCTATATATTGTTGGGGATCACCATTTTGAGGAATAATTGTACCTGCGGCAGAAGTGATTGCTAAAAGGATAAGAACAATGACTGTAAATTTAACAGAGATAAACAGTTGCCATACCAGATTTTTGGATGGTTTTTGGCTTGTTGACATGGTATGTGGTTTCCTTAATTGAGATTTTAAAAATCAATGTTCTTTATAGTGTTTAATCAATTGGTCCAGGCTTTGATCTTTGCTGGACATGAATATGGGGTTGATCTCAAGCAGTTTTTCCCAAGTTTCAAGAGCTTTTTCTCGCTCCTTGAGATCATTCATCAGAACAATACCCTTGTTGAATCTTGACGATTCATGCTTTGGATCAATGCGGATGGCTTTATCAAAGGATTCAATTGCCATGTCAGGCTGATTGCTCCGTCTATACATAATGCCAAGATCTGTTAAGACATCCGGATTATCAGGCTTGAGCGATAAAGACTTAATATAGACGTCAATCGCTTTGGCAAACTGTTCCGTGTCATAATATGCATGGCCCAGTTGCGTCCATGTAGAAACATCATTGGGGCTGTTGGCGATTTGTGCCAATAGGTTTTTTATTTTTTTTGTATAATCTATTGATTGAGGAGTTTGTGTGTCTGCACTGCTATTTCTGTCTAATTTATATGTCGTGTACCATACACCGAAAACAAACCCGATAAAAACACCAATGAGACCTATGAACAATGCCTTTTGTTTGGTAATATATGTTACGTTTGAAACTTTTTCTTCACTCATACCTATTCCTTAAATCATTTTTCTTTTTTTATTGAGTATAATTAAAGTGATAGTGTTCAATATATATTTAAATTTGATGGTCAATTTTTCGGTGAGCCTTAATTCTCCCTAAGGAACGATAATCGGATTTCTTTGGGGAAGAACGTGACCTTCAGGAGAAAAAGGGCCATCATAACAAAAGAAAAGTCACGAAAAAAAGTTATCATGTTCATAGACCCCTTTCCTCCTGAAGTTGAAAAACAGCCACAATCTATATCCAGACCGCGTAACAAGGCAGAAAGAATCGCTGCTATAAAAACCATGAATAAACTATTGGTAAGCAGTACAGTACCGGGCATCCATAGTTGAAAGATTAAAAACAATCCTGTTATCAACTCGAGCCATGGTAAGATAATGGCAGTTAGATTAATCATCTCCTCTGGCAATATCTGATAACTATGAATAATTTTAGCAAAATCTTCAGGATTACTGATTTTGTTTATGCTGGCATAAATCAGAACAGCGCCAAGAACTATTCGGCATAAATGATAGGCCAATTCCATGCCCAGCTGAAGCATCATTGGTGGTTGTTTCATAGTCGTCATGTATTTGGTTTCCTCATCAAAAATCAAAGTTTAAGGTGATGTCGACTCAATGGGCAGGTTGGCTTGCTGCCATTGAGTCCAGCCGTTTACAAGCACTCTGACATTGGTAAATCCCATGTCATTTAAGAAAAGTGCCAGTTCGTGGCTTAGGTTACAGGCCTGGCCATCACAATAGGTAATGATTAAGGTTTCAGGTGCAATATTTTCGGCCACCTCCATGAAATAATTGTCAATATCCTGGAAAGGAATATTGGTTGCTTCTTTGATGTGCCCCATTTCAAAAGATTTTTTATCTCTTGCATCAAAAAAGTGAGCGGTCTTGTTTTCAAAATGGCTTCTGGCTTCACCCAAGCTGATGCTGATATCCTTTCCGGTTTTATCCAACAGTCTACCTGGGTTAAACCCGTCTCCAACAAGCGCCAATGGGGTATTCAGAACATGATTAAATCCTATACCAAGCGCTGTAGCAAATATGACGATGAAAACCAATTGCCATATAGCTATTGTGAAATGCTTACTCAGTTTTTGCCGCATCTTTAGACTCTTTGTTTTCAATCCCCAGTATTTTATCAACTAAATCGAGGATATTTTTTCCATTGTTATCGCTTAACAGCAAGGGATAAGCATTGTCAGATGATATTGCCGGATATTTTTCATCTTCCTTTTCAAAAATTACAAGTTCATTAGCCCCTTGGATTGCGACTTTAGCGATCATTTTTTTGCTCCAGAATGGATCCTTTTCTTCAATTTTTGTGTATTCTTCACACTCAAGAGTTTTGAGTGTGGTCATCAAATCATCCATCACTTCATTATCTGAAGCCTGATTGTTCCCAGATTTCCAAATCTTCTTTTTCTCCTTTGATATGGTAATGGCCTTTGCATTATTTTTCTCACCCTCTACAGGAGGCTCTTCAAGCTCTTGCGTGAATGTCTGAGTTATATCGTTTTTTGAAATAAGTATTGTTTGAATCTCTTCTGGCTTAAACGATAACACTGACTTGTCCCTCAGTTGGGCAATCGTTTTATCGAATTGGGATTTAAAATCTCCTTTTGCCTGGTAGACTTTATCGTCTCCTTCTAAACTGATAAATGTATGGTTGTAGGTTGTGGCGGTCTTGCCCACATCAAGCTTTCTCAGAAGTTTTTCTTCTTTTTTAGCCTGAACGCTGATCTTATTGGCAGGATCCAATTCATATCTTGCCAAATCCTTGTTTTCAGAAACAAGAGCAGTTAATTCAATCTTTTTGATGGCAGCTATCATATTATCAATTTTACTCTTATCAGCCAGGTATTCTTTATCTGAAAGTACCCAAACATCTCCTTTCTTCTTTATTGAGATGAGTGTATCTTTTTTTGATAGGCTAATATCTGTGATCTCTGATGCCTTTACCTCATCCAATACAGGAAGGGTATAATTGTTATTATCCTTTTTTCCTGTGTGCAGATAAATTGAAAGCACAGCAATAACCAAGGCAAGTATTAGGTTTTCTTTTTTCATATCTTTATTGGTCCTTTCTATCTTCAAATCTTTTCGCTATTTTTTTCTTACGTCTATTCCTTTTAAGAAGCACGCCAAACCCAAACAGAGCAACAATGATCGGAAGTGCAATGATGTTAAACGACTTGATCAGCCCCTTAACAAAAGGTGTTGTTTGTGCGATTGGATTTAGAGTCTGTTGTTTACTCCTCATTTGAGCGATTTTATCTTCACCGTTCAAATGATCGATGACATTTAAAATAAAAGTAGCATTTGTAGAACGGCCTTGCGTATCCAGCATATTGTCCTGAAGCATTTGAGAACTGGCCATAATAAATATTTTTGCAGGCTTTGAAATTTCTAAAAATTTATTTTCTGCGGTTATGCCTTTAGGCAGGACAGAGCCAATTTCTTTTTCCGTATCTGATAGGTTCCCTTCTTCAATTTCCTTTTCATTCAATTTCTTTTCCGGAATATTTTTTCCTATAAAGTAACTTGTAAACTCACCCTCAAGGATGTAGGCAAGGTCATAGGATGACATCTCTTCATCCGATGCCGGAGGAGAGATGAACATTGGATCTAGATTAATATTACCCTCCATAAGCCAGGATTCGTCGGATGATGAAAACAGTTTTGTGGCTTTTATTTTGTTTTTTTCCAGGACCTCTTTTTCCAGTTCAAGGGGGGATATCTGCATCGTCACAAGCCCCTTGATATTATCCATAAACTCTGGTTCAGTGTTAATGGTTTTTTCCAAGATCATGGGCGCAAAATATATAACTTGCTCCCCCCCACCCTGGTTGGCTGGCATTTGATGTTTATAACTTTGTTTATCCAACACATAGGCTTTATTAATATTGACACCATAATGGCTTAACAACTTCTCAAGCCCTGTATCAATAGGGTTATACTGTGGCCCGCCAAACCCTCCCTGCTGGGGCATGACTTCATTAAAGGAATCTGAGATAAAAGCAATATTGGTTCCTTTCATTAAGGCCTGATCAATCTGGAACAATTCATATTCGGTAAAAGGTTCAGTTGGCCTGGCGATGATCAGGCAGTTCAATCCTTCGGGTATGGGATTGTCTTTTAAATCAATGTTTTTTATTGAATATCTTGATTCCAGGAGGCTGTTAAAAGCTTGCATGCCGCCTCCTGGCCTTCCTTGCATCATGGCCAGCCGGTCGGGTGTAAGCGTATGGGTCCCATGATCGGCCAGAAAACCAATATCCTTATTTATCCCGATCATTTTTTCCAAGACATCTGTCAATTCCTCTTCAAGTCTCGATGGATCAGCCATCTGGTAGGTGGTACCGATAATAGGGATTTCAACTGCACTGATTAAAGGAATGGTGGCAGTCTTTCCTTGATATTCCATAACAAGCCCTGCTGCTCCATTTCCGGAAGTGATATTTTTTTCCGGAACAGCCGGCCAGGATAAAGCCATAAGATCATATTTTTTTGCTATTGGGCCAAGCTCATCTTTATTGGAAATATCAATATGTTGAAAATCTATAATACCAAGACTCTTGTTGTTAAGCTGCTTAATAGCATCGGACACCTGTCCTCCAAGCATTGGCAACTGTTCAAGGCTTATCAAGGGTGCAATGTCATTTAGAGATGATGACAGATACAGTTTAACCTTTACCTTGTCTTTTAGGCTTAAATAGGTGCTGACTTTATTATTTAATTTTTGAATAGCCGTTGTCAGTTGATATTCCAGGCCATCGGTGGAAGTGATAGCTGGTATTTTTTCGATAAGATCCCCATGGATGAGTACAAGCCCCATGTATGCATTTTTAAATTTAACCTCATCATTTTCAACAATTCTGATTTGAACCGGCTGTATGCCATAACTTTTTGCCGTTTCGCGATTATTGTCAGTTGTTTGGGTGAGGCCACCTTCTTCTGTGCTGACATTATAAAACCTGTAGTTGAAATATTTGCCGCCTTTTGAGGCGTATTCATCAAGAAGATCTCGAAGATATCTTTCCGTGTTATTGTAAGGCGTAGGCAGATCTTTTGAAAAAAATACTTTTATGCTTAGAGGTTCTGAAAGAGTGGCCACGACATCCTTGCTTGCGGATGATAACGAATAGATTTTGCTTTGTGTAAGGTCTGATCGGAAAAATAATGTTATTCCGACAAGGTTTATAAGAACAATCACTGCAATATATAGAATAAATTTAAAATATTTTTGTTTTTTTGAAAAGTTACCCATTGTTACTCCTTAGTTTTTTTCATGCATCACAAGATAGGTTGAAAATATGAAAACAAAGATCACGCTCACAAAATAAATGATATCCCTTGAATCTATGATTCCTTTGGAAATATTCATAAAATGGGAGTTGGCGCCAATATATTCGATTATAGCGATGATTTTTGAAGGCATGAAAAATAACATTCTATCCATTATAGTCAATGTGAAGCAACCGGCACAACCGATGATGAATGCAATGATCTGGTTCCGTGTCAGAGAAGATGCAAAAAGTCCTATGGCACAATAGGCTCCTGCAAGGAAGATCGCACCGATATATCCTCCAATAACCGGGCCGGGATCCACTTGGCCGACAAAAGAAATGAAAATCGGATAGGACAAGGTTGGAACCAGCATCGTAGCAGTAAAAAGAGTTGCGGCCAAGAATTTTCCCACTGCAATATCTGTAAAAGAGACAGGCATTGTTAAAAGCGTTTCATATGATCCCACATTCTTTTCTTCGGAAAAAAGCCGCATGGTTATAGCCGGGATAAAAAAAGAAAAGGTTATTGGGAGCAGAGAGAAAAAATCTCTCAAATCTGCACGGCCGTACATAAAAAAGGTAGAAAAGAAAAACCAACCCGTTACAATGAGGAACAGGGAGATGACAATATATGCAATCGGGGAAATAAAGTAATCTTTAAATTCTTTTATCGCTATGATTTTTATCTGTTTCATTGTTATTTAACCTCTTTTGTCAGTGTTTGAAATACCTTTTCAAGGGCCTGAGACTCTTTAACAAATTCACAAATTATCCAATCTGTTTCCTTGATTTTTAAATATATCCGGGACCGGATATTTTTATTGTTCTTACCTCGTATCTCAAATGAAATCATATCTTTTTCAGATGGTTCCGTATGTTGAATGTGAATTTCAGAAGATATATTGCTCAATAGCGTGTGAGCCTCTTCCACGGAAGCTCCCTGCAAAGAGAGTTTGATGATTGAATCCTGCTCAAGGCTTTGTTTTAGGTTCGAGGTTGTATCGTCAGCAACAATACGGCCTTTGTTAATGATTGCAATTCTGTCACAGGTTGCTTCAGCTTCGCTTAAAATATGGGTGGAAAAAACAATGGTTTTTTCCTTGCCGATGGTTCGGATAATATCCCTTATTTCCGCTATCTGGTTTGGATCAAGGCCGGAGGTCGGTTCATCCAAAATCAGTATCTCCGGATCAGTCATCATTGCATGGGCAATACCCACCCTTTGTTTTAAGCCTTTGGATAAATCTGAAATCGGTTTTGCCATGATGGATGACAGACCGCAAATTTCAGATAGCTTTAAAAATCTGTCATGCCGTTTTTCACGATCATCTATTCCTTTTATTTTGGCTACATATTCTAGATAGTCATATACCAGCATATTGTGATAAAGTGGCGCAGATTCAGGAAGATATCCGATAAGAGATTTGATCTGTATCATATTTTCGGGCAGGTGAAATTTGTCTACCTTAATAGACCCGGCACTTGGCTTGAAATATCCGGTCAACATTCGAAGTGTTGTCGTTTTTCCGGCACCATTTGGGCCCAAAAGTCCGAGTATTTCCCCTTTGGAAACTTTTAAGTTTATATTGTCGACTGCGCAAAAATCTTTATAATATTTGGTCAGATTTTTAATTTCAATCAATCTACTTCTCCTTTATTCTATTTGTTTTGTTTCATATTTAAATCAACATCAAACTGGTTCTGCATGTCACGTAAGCGCGTTTACAAGGTAATTATAGAAAAAAAGTTTCAGAATAAATTCGTTCTAATCCTCATGCTTAAAGGTTTTTGGGAAGATATAAACTATAGTCTAAAAATTTTAGATATATCTTCCGGGCATTAAAAAGATCGGATTTAATAAGTCAAACGGATTGTGAATAAATGAAGAGTTAACACAGAAAAAATTGAGTAAAGATATCTATTGAAATGTTATTTTGGGCAGGCTTTTGATTTGAAATTATTTGTAAGTTTTCGTTTTTGTCATCAGAAAAAGAAATTTTATTTTTAGAACTCCAAGCATACTTTGCGGCTTCAGGGAATTGTCCTGAAAAGAACAATTCTTCTTTTTCATCACATTGTTGTTCTTTACAACATGTTCCATTCCGACCGGCAGCAAAAGAATGAAATTGTTGTTTAATGGGTGGGCAACCGGATAGCTGACTATTCAAAGATACGGAGGTCTTTTGAGAGCAAATCTCAGAGAACAATTTTTGGCAGGCAGGATGAACTGACACCACCACAAAAATTACAATCCATGAAAGAATAATGGATTGAAGATTGTTATTAATTTTTCTTATCATTGTGTCATTTTTATCAATTATTAATGCCCCACAGATAACTCATAATCTGTCCTCTTGTCAAATTTTTGAGGTTACCATTTTGTAATGATTTTCTGACGTTTTACCAAAACTTATCCACACAAATTATTTACCTTAGAAATCATTCTTTCAGGCATCAGGTGTTATAAAAAACAATCCTGCTCAAGTTTGAACCGGTTCTTTCATAAAATGTAACCGATCCCCTTGTCTTGATCCATTGGGAAAACGGGGACATCGTGGCGGTCCAAATTGAAAGGGAAATATTTATAACTTAGAAGTTTGAGATTCAGGTAGCGATATGGTAAAGGTTGATCCCTGATACAGTTCACTGGTAACCGTAATAATCCCTTTATGGGCCTTGACTATTCCTCTAGCGATACTCAAACCAAGACCTAACCCTTTATTTGTTCGGCTCTGGTCACCCCTGTAAAGGCGATCCCACACCTTGGGAAGCTCTTCTTCACCAATACCCATTCCTGTATCTTTAACAATAATCTTTATTTCATTATTGATTTGTATCGTTTCTATATCGATTGTACCTCCGGAAGGCGTAAATTTAATAGCATTGTCAAGAATATTTGCGATTACCTGACCAATTCGAGTCGGATCAATCATTATTTCAATGTTTCCGGGAAGGTTTGATTTGATTTTAACTCCTTTTTCTTCTGCAACTATCTGATACATGTCTATGATTTTTTCGATCAGGGCCGATAAATTGACTGCTTTACAGTCAAGCTTCATTACGCCGGTTTCGGCTTCTGATATATCCATAATGGTTTCTAAAATTTTTAAAATATGATCTGATTCTTCTATGTTCGTTTCAAGCGCATTGCGTAAAAGTTTTGGTTTAGAATTTTCCAATAGCGCTACTTCCGCAACATTCCTGAATCTTGTCATGGGAGTTCTCAGATCGTGTGCTACATTATCCAGTGAGTTTTTCATATTGATAATTAAGCAATTGATATTTTCAAGCATTTCGTTGAATAAACCCGTAAGCTCATCTACCTCATCTCCGGTCATTGATCGTGGCAATTTTGTGGTCATCTTTCCAATATCAATAGACTTAACTGCTTGTATCACTTTTCTTATGGGTTGCAGTGTCAGATATGAAAGAAATATTCCACCGATGAGCCCAAGGATAAAAAGAAAAATCATGATAATCATAAAGATTTTACGAAACTGTTCTAATACATTTTCCCGCCCTTCACTGCTCATACCAACCTGAACCCAATGACCAGTTGATGATAGTATTGAGTTCACATCCAGCACATAATTCCCCTTATAGGCTGATATTTGAATCCATTTTTTGGTGTTATCTGGTATGGTCGTTTCAAGAATCAATAAATTAAAAATTTTCCATTGATTCTGGAAAAAAATATGCAGGGTTTTATTGTTGCTGTCTGCGATCCGGATAAAAAGAGGTTTTGTTCTGTTAAAATTGTTGTTTTCCATCACAAATTTTTCAATCGCATTTATTCCATCAATTTCATAAATAGCCGATATTTCGTTCAGTTCAAGTAAAATTTCTTCATGATCCTGATTTTTTATTGTTGTTGAAATAAAATAATAGGTGATCAAAAATAGTAAAAGAGAACTTAGAATAAACACGGAAGAATACCAGACAGAAACCTTGAAGCTAAGTGTTCTGGTAAAATTATGAAGGTGTTTTAAGAACATATCCAACACCCCGAATCGTTTGAATCATCTTTCCGGTAAATCCTTTATCAATTTTACCTCTTAACCGGCATATTAAAACATCTACCACATTCGTCTGTGGATCAAAATGGAAATCCCAGACATGCTCCAGTATCATTGTTTTGGAAACAGTCCGGTTTGCATTTCGTGCCAGATATTCTAGCAACGAGAATTCTCTTGGCTGGAGTTCAAGGTCTTTGCCTGCTCTGGAGACGGTTCTTTTTAAAAGGTCAATTGAAAGGTCACCAATCGTAATGCTGCTGGATTCAACAAATCCTGTAGATCTTCTTATCAACGCCTGTATTCTAGCCAGAAGCTCTGAAAAAGCAAACGGTTTTATCATATAATCATCCCCACCTTTTTGTATGCCTCTTACTCTATCTCCTACAGATCGCTTGGCGCTCAGGATTAAAACAGGCGTATTGATAAGTTTTTTCCGGAGTGTCTCTACAATTTTAAGACCGTCAAGCATGGGCAGCATGATATCAATAATCATCACATCATATGGCTCTGTAAGTGCCATATGCAGTCCATCTTCTCCATTTATAGCATGGTCTACTGCGAATCCTTCTTGTTTTAACCCTTTTTCGATGAAAGAGGCTATTTCAATATCATCTTCTACAATAAGCAGTCGCATATAAAAGTCCTTTTTGGGGTAAATGCCTGAAACCGGACGATCTTAAGTTTCTATCTGTTCTGGTGTGCGTTTTTTGATGCTAACAAAAATATTTCAATCCCATGCTAAAACTATATAGAAGTGTTCCATATTGTCAATCTTTTGAGAAATACATTTCAAAAAGGTAATCTTGAAGAAAGTTTTCTGTAATGTTGTGGGTGTATGGTGAGTCTGGAATCAATAATTTTAAACGAAGAGATTAAGGACTATGAGATCATCCACTTTTATATTTGAGGCTTTTTCCCAGAGAAAAAAGAGCTATGCCATTTTCATCTTCATCTTTTCCATGATGCTTTTAGTCAGTTGTGAGAACAAGAAAAATTCCCCTGATCCTGAAATTGTTGCTACCTATGAAGGCGGCCAGATCACTCGCTCGGAGGTGAAAAATTACATTGACAAACTGGTCCAGGGGGTCAAACCGGATATGATGAATGAGATTCAAAATGAGGCGTTGTACAAACGCTTGATTCAAAGTTTGGCTGTGGATCAGATGGCCAAGGCAAAAATTAAGGAGAAGAAACTCGATCAAAAAGACAGTATCAAGCATGCCATGAAACACATATCAGAAGAGATAAACATTGATGAGATGCATTCTCGTGCCCATGACAGCAAAATCAAAGTTTCAGAGACAGACATTAAAATCTATTATGAAAAGAACAGAAAAGATTTTGAAGAAAGACCTTTTAATGAAGTCAAAGAGAATATTCGGGAAATTTTACAGGAAAAAGAAGAAACCCTGTATTTTAAAAATTATATGGAAGATCTGAAGAAAAATGCTGTGATTACCCGTGAAGATCGTTTGCTTGAGGTGCCTGTGCCAACAGAGAATGAGCTTATAATTTATTTTGAAGAAAATAGAAAAAATTATAATGCCCCTGAGAAATCATTCTCAGATGTAAAAGAACAACTATTAATCGAGTTAAGCGAGGTAAAGGAAGAGGAATGGTTTAAACTCAATAAGAACAGAACCCTTTTTACTATCCATGGGAAAAGACACACCGTTGGTGAATTTTATGAGGAATTCAAAGAGCTTCCATCCTATGAACAGGCAAAATATCAAACTTATGAGGCCAAGATAGAGCTGCTTGACAGGATAATCCAAAGGATGCTGATTGTGGAGGATACTGATGATCAGATGCTGGGTACGGAAACAAAAGACGAGGTGTCACATGCAAAAGAGGATATTTTAAGACAACTTCTCCATCAGGAGGAGGTAGACGACAAGCTGGAAGTAAAAGAGGAAGAAGTTATGGCCTATTATGAAAAACACAAAAAAGAGTTGATGAAGCCGCCGCAAGTGAAAATCAGTTATATTCGGATTGCCTCGGGCCAAGATGGGGAAGAAAAAAAAAGAGCTGAAGCAAAAATAACAGAAGCATATAAAAAAATATATCCTGGATTTTTTAAAACAGGCGTACCTTTTGAAGATGTTGTTTTAGAATATTCGGAAGATCCCGAAACTGCGAAAAATGGTGGAAAAATCGATAAATGGATAACTGAAGGGGAGAATATTATAGAAGAGATTCAATCTCACAGTTTTCATGAAAATGTGATGCGCTTAAAGAAAGATGAAATAGGGCCGCCCTTTCAGTTCAATGGCAGCTGGTACATTGTCAAAGTAAGGGAACGAAATGAACCTGAAATGATGTTATTTGAAGAGGTCCGGGAGTCTCTCAAGGCTGCTTTATACCAACAAAAACATGAAGAACAGTCATATGGTATGAGCGAGGCTTTGCTTGAGCAGGCCAACCTCGTCATTTATGATGATGTTATCAAATCAATGTTAAAACCAAATAAATAGGAGGTTTTTCAGTGTATATGAATAGAAAGGAAAAGGCACTTATTATAACCATTTGTGCTAATTTTTTGTTAATTGCACTAAAATTTATCCTGGCCGGCATGTCTGGAAGCCTGGCATTGAAAGCGGGTGCATGGCATTCTTTTTCAGACATATTCGTATCAGGAATCGTCCTGACCGGGCTTGTTTTGTCGCGGCGGGAGGATTTAACCCTGTCAAAAGGGATCAGCCGGATTGAAAATTTTGTATCGATTCTTGTCTCCTTTTTTATCCTTTATATTGGATATGAAATTTTTCAAGAAGTCATCAAAGGTGAAGAAAGAGCCCTCACCCAGGTGCCAATAGTCATTGCCGGAGCTGTCTTAACCATTGTTGTGAGTTATTTTATGGCTCGCTATAAAATATATGTCGGCAAGGAGACGAACTCACCAAGCCTAGTGGCAGATGGATATCATTCCATGATGGATATGTATAGTTCAGTCATTGTGGTGATCGGGCTAACCGGCTATTTGATCGGATTGAGAAATATGGACAAGCTAGCAGCTGTAGTCATTGTAATCCTAATTGGTTTGGCTGCCATTGAAATTTTCACAAGCTCCCTCAAAGCATTGCGAAAAGGGGGGCTCCCGAATACAGTTCATAGAAATCTGCATATAGAAACCATGGGAAAGTATGGGAAGTTTGTTAAAACGTTTGGAATTCCATTGTTGATAATGAGTTATTTTGCTTCTGGAATTTATTCTGTTCAATGGAACCAGGTTGGTGTTGAAAAGCGCTTTGGCAAACCCGTTGAGACAGATGTTGCCCCGGGTATCCATTACCGCCTTCCCTGGCCGATAGGACAGGTGGATCTTGTAAATACGGCTAATATTGAAACGGTTGAAACCAATCCTGTTTTAATGCTGACCGGTGATGAAAACCTGGTTGAGATCAACACATCAGCTCATTATGTTATAAAAAATGCGATTGATTATACTTACCGGATAAAAAATCCAGATGAACTGGTACGATATGCAGTTGAATCATCAGTACGGCAAATCGTGAGTCAGGTCGGAGTTGATTTTCTTCTTACCACCGGTAAAACAGATGTCCTTGAACAAGCAAAAAAACAGATACAAGAGATATTGGATAAGGCCCTGTCCGGAATCAGGCTGGTCAATCTTCAACTCCTACAGGCGATCCCTCCCCAAGAAGTCATAAGCGCCTTTCAAGAAGTTGCCAGTGCCTGGGAGGACAGGGCCACCTACCTGAACGAAGCCATTGCCTATCAAAATGAAGTGGTCCCTGTTTCGCGGGGAAAAGCGGCTGAAATAATTGCTGAAGCGACAGGGTATAGAGAACAAAAAATGAATTATGCCGTTGGTGAAGCTCAAAATTTTCTTGATCGTTTGGAAGAATATAAAAAAGCCCCAAGTGTCACTAAAACTCGCATGTATTTAGAAAAATTGGAAGAGGTTTTGACAAAAACAGAAAAAATTATTGTTGATTCCCGAATTAAGATTGGGGATACGGATTTATGGCTTGTTAAAGGGCAGGATGCTGAAAAAATTTTAAAGGGAGTTCAATAAAATGAGCATAAGAAAAATAATAGTGATTGTCTTAGTGATTGTGGGTTTTGGTGCTGTTAACCTGATATTCTTTCAAGTTGATTTAACCGAATATGTTGTTGTTACCCAGTTTGGTAAACCGGTACGGGCGGTCACCGATCCTGGTTTAAATTGGAAACTGCCTGATCCGATCCAGAGCATTCAGCGATTTGATAACCGGCTGGCAGTTTTTTTGCCGAATAAAGCAGAGTTTTTGACCAAAGATAAAAAAAACATAGTAGTTGAATTCTACCCTGCCTGGAAAATAATCAAACCGGTTGAGTTTTTGAAAACCGTTAAAGATGTCCCTGGTGCACAAGCAAGATTAAGTGACATTGTATCTTCAGAACTTGGGGTCGCCTTTGGTAAATATGACCTTACCTCTTTGGTTACAATAGATAAAAATAATATGAAATTAATTGAAATGATGGACATCATAACCCGTAATGCCAATGACAAGGTAAAAGAATATGGAATCTCAGTGGTCGATGTCAGGGTTAAGGTCTTGAGTTTTCCAGAGAAAAATATGCTGAGCGTATTCCAAAGAATGAGAGCAGAAAGGGAAAAGATCGCCCGGAAATATAGGTCAGAAGGCACTGAAGAGGCATCAAAGATAAGGGCTCAAGCTGATAAAGAAAAAACAATTATACTTTCAAAAGCATATGAAACTGAACAAAAACTTAAAGGAGAAGGTGATGCCCAGGCCATCAGAATTTATGCTGATGCCTTTCAAAAAGATCCGGAATTTTATGAGTTTTTACGGTCTCTTCAAGCATATGAAAAATTCATTGACAATAAAACCACTGCTATTTTACCGACAGATGCTGATATCCTTAAATATTTTGCAAGTCCAAAAAAATAGTCCATCTGTATTAAGGAGGATAGTAAAATCATGGAAGAAGAAAAAGATTTACCAGGAAAGGTTAGTGATCTTCCAAATGAACACAAGGAAACTATTAAATTTGGAGAATTTGTTTTTACCTTGATGCAAAAAAGTAGAGAGACTCTTTCAGGGGTTGGTCAAATTTTAAAAACCATACCAGGGTTTTTTACTCAAACATCTCAAACAGATGCAAAAGAGAATAGTGCAGCAACTGATATCCGTCAGGCTTTTTCCCACTTGAATCTAAAAGTATTGGGCCTTTCCCTGGCTGGGTTGCTGATTCTTTTTTATTTTCTTACCGGGCTTTATATTGTCAATCCCGGAGAAATAGCCGTGGTGAAACTGTTCGGGAAAATAACAAATACCAGTGTTGGTGAAGGAATTCATTATCGTCTTCCCTGGCCAATTGCAAAATCAGATATTGTTAATGTATCCACCATTCGTCGAGAGGGTATTGGGATAATGATGCCGGAGCATAAATCCATTCACTCTTCACCGGAAATTGTCCAGTTTCTTACTGGAGACGAAAACATCATAGATATCCAGGCTGTGGCACAATATCGCATCAAAGATGCCCAAGCGTATCTATATAATGTGAACTACCCCTCATATCTTCTGGTAAATGAGATAATCCGAAGTGCAATTACAGAAATTGGGGGCAGTATGAAAGTGGATGAAATTTTGACGGTTGGAAAAGAGCATTTGCAAAGCTTGATCCGAGCGAAAACTCAAGAAATATTGGATAAATACCAACAAGGGCTGGAACTTGTAGGGATCACACTTAACAAAGTATATCCGCCACAAGATGTGGCTGAAGCCTTCAGGGATGTTTCCAATGCAAAGCAGGATAAGGAAAAAACAATAAATGAAGCTTTAGGCTACCAAAATACGGTAATTCCACAGGCTCGTGGTGAGGCAAACAGACAATTTAGAAATGCAGAAGCGTATAAAGAAGATGTCATGAACCGGGCAGGAGGAGAAGCAGTCAGGTTTGAGAAAATGTTAACTGAGTATGAAAAAGATAAAAAAATGTATCCGGAAAATGAAACCCGATATCGGCTGCATCTGGAAACCATGGAAAAAGTAATGGGCCGTGTAAAAAAATACATGGTTAATGTTGAAGACGGCCAAAAAGTAAACCTCAAATTTTTTGAGGGTGAATAGATTCATATACAATTGGATTCATTGAAAACAAATAAAGAGATGAGAGGTCTACACATGAAAATAACAGCAGCCACTGATACAAGAACATTTACAGATAAATTTATTATTTCGGCAGCAACTTTATTCTTGATATTGGTTTTGTCGAGCTTCTTTTGGATACCCCGTGCAATAGCCAAATCAACCATAGCACCGACCATACCCGAAAGCTTCAGCAGTCTTGCCAAAGAAGCAAGTCCTGCAGTGATAAATATTCGAACCGTCAAAACCATACAGGGAGGAGGTCCTGTTTTCCGCCATTTTTTTAATGGCCCCAACCAAGAAAATGACCCAAGAAATGAATTTTATAACCGATTTTATAATGGAGGCCCCCAAAGGGAATTTAAGCAACCAAGCCTGGGATCAGGGTTTATCATTGATAAAAAAGGTTATATTGTAACCAACAATCATGTTGTGGATAATGCCGATGAAATCCGGGTGACGATGAATGATGGAAAAGAGTTTGAAGCCAGAATTCTTGGGCGAGATCCCAAAACAGACCTTGCTCTTATCAAAATAGAAACCGAAACAGACCTGCCGACGATTGAATTTGGAGACTCTGACCTGCTTGATGTGGGTCAATGGGTCGTCGCTATTGGCAGCCCCTTCGGTTTGGAACATACGGTTACTGCGGGGATTGTGAGTGCGAAAGGGCGCGTTCTGGGCTCCGGGCCTTATGATGATTTTATTCAAACCGATGCGTCCATTAATCCTGGGAACAGCGGAGGGCCGTTGCTAAATATGGCAGGTGAGGTTGTTGGGATTAATACAGCCATTATACGGGACGGTCAGGGAATTGGATTTGCTATTCCTGTTAATCTTGCAAAAAAAATTATTGGGCAACTAAAAGATAGTGGTGAGGTTACCAGGGGGTGGCTTGGTGTCGTAATTCAGGATCTTAATGAAGATATGGCCAAATATTATGGTGTTAACGGGGTCAAAGGAGCACTTGTCACAGACCTAGTTAAGGGAGACCCTGCTGATCAAGCAGGCATTGAGCCTAACGATATTATTATTGAGGTTGATGGTATAAAAATTGAAACCAGTCGAGACCTTACAAGAGAAATTGCCGGTATTGATGTTGGTAAAAAAATTGAACTTTTAGTGCTGCGTGGGGGGAATGAAAAGAATCTCACAGTACAGATAGCTAAAAGGAATGATTCGGTTGTGTCTGAATCAGGAATAGACTGGATTGGAATTGAAATCGTTGAGATAACGAAAGAAGATGCCAGCAAATATGACATGATAGAAAAAGAAGGTGTTTTGGTCAATAAAATTCAAGAAGACAGTAAAGCAGAGGTCGCCGGAATGTGGCCGGGTGATATTATTAAAGAGATTAATAATCACCCAATCAACACAACAATGGAATACTACAAGGCCGTTAACAGTATCAAAAAAGATGAATCTCTCCGGATGCTTATCAAACGTAGGAACAAGATGTTGATGGTCTTCGAGATAAAAAAATAGACTTTCTGAAAAAAGGAAACTTATCATGATTTATATTTATATTTGTAAAAAATGCTTTTATTCATTTGAAAAACTGTATCCGAGCCAACAAAATTGCCAGATCGAGTGTCCGAAGTGTGGGTGTGATAATTTGGAAACCCAACAATCCAAAACACTTTCTAATCATATTAAAGATTATTTCCTGACAGATCGTTCTTAAGGAATAAATACAAAAGGTGTACTTATGCATGGAAAATCAACGAACTTAGCCAGCAAGCCCTCTGAACAAACATTCAAAATGGCACCTGATAACCATTCCGGCTGTGGCTGTGGTCATGGACATACCCATGGCCACAGCACCTCGGAGAATGAATTAAGTTTAACCAAACAGATCATGAAATTAGGGCCCGGGTGCGGGATTTATGTTGCAGCCCTGGTTCTTGATTTGCCTGTTTGGATAAGTTTTATTTTGTTTTTTGCAAGCTATCTTTTAATTGCTTGGGATGTGCTTCTTTCCGCCATAAAAAACATCCTACGCGGCCAGATATTCGATGAATTTTTTTTGATGACCATTGCCACATTGGGGGCATTTGCAATCAAAGAATTCCCTGAAGCCGTGGCTGTGATGTTGTTTTTTAAAGTGGGTGAAATGTTTCAGGATTTTGCATTAAATCGATCCCGTCGATCCATCAAGTCTTTGCTTGAGATCCGACCGGATTATGCGAATATTAAATCGGGCAGTGATTCTAAACGCGTTGATCCGGATGAAGTAAACATTGGAGACATCATTATTGTAAAACCTGGTGAGCGAGTCCCATTAGATGGTGTTGTGGTGCTGGGCAACTCTATGTTGGACACCTCGGCCCTGACTGGAGAATCAGTCCCCCGGAGCATAAAAAAAGATGAAGAAGTGCTTTCCGGAATGATCAATAAAACAGGGCTACTAACTGTCCGGGTAACTAAAAAATTTAGCGACTCTACCATATCAAAGATTCTTGATCTAGTTGAAAATGCATCTGAAAAGAAAGCATCCACTGAAAAATTCATTACCAAATTTGCTAAATATTATACGCCTACAGTTGTATTCGGAGCCGTTCTCATCGCTATCGTGCCGGTCATGCTCTACAACATCCAGGCATTAACACCGTTATTTGCACACCAGGAGACACTTTCAGAATGGATTTATAAAGCGCTCATCTTTTTGGTCATTTCCTGTCCGTGTGCCCTTGTAATATCCATACCATTGGGCTTTTTTGGGGGGATCGGGGCTGCATCGAAACAGGGCATTCTAGTAAAAGGTTCAAATTTTCTTGAAGGCCTCAATCATCTTGGGACAATTATTTGGGATAAAACAGGAACATTGACCAAAGGTGTTTTTAGTTTGACCTCTATTGTTACCTGCAATGGATATTCGGAAAAAGAGGTTCTGGAGTTGGCAGCCTATGCTGAAAGCCATTCCACGCACCCGATTGCTCAGTTTATTCTCCAGGCGTTTCCAGGAAAAATTGATGAAGGCCATATCGAGGATTATCAGGAGATTGCGGGTCATGGAATAAAAGCAAGAATAAAAGGCCGCAACGTGTTGGTGGGAAATGAAAGAATTCTTGAATTAGAACAGATTACACATACCGGTGCAGATGTGAACGGAACAATTGTGCATGTGGCAATTGATTCCGTTTACGCAGGTTATATAGTGCTATCCGACGAAATAAAGCATGATTCAGAACAAGCGATTAAAGCATTAAAAAAATCCGGAATAACGCGGCAAATAATGCTTACCGGTGATGCTGAAAAAGTAGGGAAGTCCGTAGCCCAGAAACTGGGTATAGAAGAATATTATGCAGATCTTTTACCACAGCAGAAGGTGGAAAAACTTGAAAAAGTATTAATGGAAAACAAAAATTCAAAAAAGTTGACCGCCTTTGTCGGGGACGGAATTAATGACGCTCCGGCACTGATACGGTCAGATATCGGGATTGCAATGGGGGCCTTAGGATCTGATGCAGCCATAGATGCTGCAGATATCGTTTTGATGAGTGATGATCCGTCAAAAATCCCATTGGCTGTTTCGATTGCACGTAAAACCAAAGTTGTCGTCTGGCAAAATATAGTGTTTGCTTTGGGAGTAAAGGGCGCATTCCTTACCCTGGGCGCATTTGGGTTCGTCACGATGTGGGAGGCAGTCTTTGCGGATGTGGGTGTGGCATTGCTTGCGATATTGAATTCGTCTAGAATTTTAAAATAAATTTATATTAAGGAGGTATTTTTTTAATGAGACAATTTTTAAAACTGCTTTTGGTCTTTTGCAGTATTTTTATTTTATGCAATGTAGTGGTTGCGGAAGAAAAGACGACTCAAAACAAACCCAGTGCAGTTATATCTAATCCTGATTATCAATTTTCGCCTGTCCTTGACGGCACAGAGGTTACTCATGAATTTGTCGTAAAAAACAAGGGGGATGCTCTTTTAAAAATTGAAAAAGTAGAAACCACCTGAGGGTGCACAGCCGCTTCTTATCCGAAGCAAATTCCTTCCGGTGAAGAAGGAAAAATTTATATAAAAGTTAAAACTGATGGTTCAGGCGGTAAATTGCTTAAGAAAAAAATCACCGTACTGACCAATGATGAAATGAATCCCAAAATACATTTGACGATTGCAGGGAACGTAACAAAATTTGTTACAATTATCCCGGAAAGAATTAGTTTGGTCGGCATTGAAGGGCAGGAGCTTCAAATGACAGCAAAGATAATACCTGAAGAAGAATACCCATTCAAAATTCTGGATATCCTTGCAGTTGAAAAATCAAATTTCAGCTATCAACTCAAGAAAATAAACACATCTGATAAAACAGAATATGAAATTGAATTTAAGAATTTAAAGAAAGATAAGGGATACTACAATGAAGAGATCGAACTGGTGACAGACAGCAAAATCAAGCCCAAGATCACATTAAATATCAATGGCCTTATTCGGGAGAAACCTAAAGCTGATTAGCTAAGTCAGATTCTATCTGTTTGAAGTGAGTTTCTTTAAAAAAGGGGGAATTATTATATGATAATTCCCCCCATTACACGTTATAGGATTTGATAATGAAGAAAAACCTTGTTTTTAAACTGACACTTTATCTTTTTATATTTATGACGGGATTTATCGGCCTGAACACCGAAGCCATGGCCATTGATGAGATAAAATGGAACAAATATGATGAAGGGTTGTCGCAGGCCAGGAAACAGAACAAAAAAATTTTATTATATTTTCATGCGGATTGGTGCAAGTACTGCAAACTGTTGGAAAAAACAACTTTTAAAAATCAAAAAGTGGTTACCTACTTAAATGATAATTATATTAATATTTCCGCAAATTCCGACATTGAAAAAAAACTTGCCAAAAAATTCGGTGTTCGAGGCGTGCCTGCATTCTTCTTTTTAGGATCTGATTCCAATAAGATTGATGGAATATCGGGATATGTTGAACCGGAAATCTTTCTAAAAATGATTAAATTTATCCATACTGACAGCTATCAAAAAATGTCCTTTTCTGACTACGCCAAGACAATTTAATTGTAGTTTATGGAACTTTTTTTAAGCCATGGGAGTCCATGTTAGTGAATGCTTGAATAAATCCACCATGGGTGGTCACATCCGGGAACAAATATTCCTTGTGAAAAATTCAATTAAAGTATTATTGTTTTTTACTATTGCTCTAATTTTATGGCAAATTATTGATCAAAGATTTTTTACAAATGAAATTTTGATTGATTCACAACAGATAAACCAGACCTTCTGCCCTATACGAAAGCAGCCCGCAACTATTTCTAAAAAAAACATTAAGGCCGAGTTGGGTTTAACCAATTACGGACGTCCTATAAAATTTTTCACGCAGAAATATACAAGAGGCAATGGTGGTACCGTTACAGATAAAATCACCGGTCTTATGTGGCAACAATCAGGCTCAAACGATCTTATGCCTTATACCGGCGTAAAAAAATACATTGAAAAATTGAATGAAGATAAAATTGCCGGGCACAATGACTGGCGGATGCCAACATTGCATGAACTTATAACCATTTTAAGCCAGGAACAAAGTGCGAACAGTCTGTATATCCATCCTGATTTTAATTCAAAACAAAAATGGGTGTGGAGTTCGGATAGTGCAACTGATGGTGCGAGGTGGCTGGTTGATTTCTTTGAGGGAACTATTTTCTGGGGAGACAATAATCTTGTGAGTTTTGTGCGGGCAGTTAGGTGTAATCATTAAATATAGTTAAAGAAATGGACAATGCCGATTCAAAACTGGTCTTTGACGATTTCTCAATTGGCCATTTCTTTTGAAGGTAGACTTGATAAAGGGTTGAAAATTTGAGATATATTTGCTGCTTGTAGCTGGTTATTATAAATGTGCGACATGATTAACATTGTATTGATGATGATTTGATTGGTCTGTCCACGGCAATCGAAATATTATTCTCATAATCATTTTAGATTAGGTATTAAAACAACACTAAGAATGGAAACCTTAACAATTGCAAAATCCATATTCTATTTTTTAATTGCAGGCTTGTTTGAAATAGGAGGAGGGTATCTGATCTGGCTTTGGATACGGGAAGGAAAACCATTAAGTTATGCAATCATCGGGGCAATTGTACTGATTGCCTACGGTATCATTCCTACATTACAGCCAGCTAATTTTGGTCGAGTTTATGCTGCTTATGGTGGTGTTTTTATTGTCTTATCCATTATATGGGGATGGGGAATAGATGGCATCAAACCAGATAAATTTGATTTGATCGGTGGTTTTATTGCATTAATTGGAGTTACAGTAATAATGTATTGGCCGAGGAGCTAAAAAATGATTTGTTTTGTCGCTCAGAGCGATTTTGTTTTATGGTGGACCCGCTCCAGCGGAAGCCAACCCCTTCCGACGAGCAGTGTTTGTTGCGCCCATTCTCAGGGCCTGACTTCCACTTCCGCTAATCGGCCAGGCAACTTGTAATGCTTAACCGATGACACAGAATTTTGAAAACTCCCTTTGCCGATTCACTGTCATCACACCCCAGACATTGGTCAAGTATATTTTTTAAAGGGTGTTTATACGATTGTTCTGGACTTTTTTACCACCCGTCCCAATCTGGATCCGTTTGACAATTCCAAACTTTTACCACGTCCGTCTTTTGACAATCACACCTCGTGGGCATTTCCACTGGTTTGAATGGGGGGTGAGCATATCCGATTGTCCAGTTTTTATACACTGGATACCACTCTGGATAAAAATGATACTCTCCCATGGCATCCTTCATCATCATCTTGCTTCATTGCTCCTGTTCTCTTTTTTCAAAAGAAACCACAGGAACGCGACCCTCACCAAAGCAATGGAATTGAACGAGTTGTCTGAGAATCTATAGAAAATGGTAAACCAATTCAAAATTTAAATAATATACCTAAAAACAAACTTGACCCCAAAGTAATTGTTTGCCCATACTAAAAATTTTTTATGACAATAGTGATATTGTCAGAACCGCCCATTTTTAATGACTCTTCAATCAATTGCCTGCCTGCCTCGTGAATTGAGTTTATTGCCATAATGGATTCTATTTGAGAGTCAGGCAGATGCTTTGTAAGGCCATCTGTGCATAGAAGTAATCGATCATTTTTCTTGATTTGAAAAATACCGCAATCCGATTCACTGTCATCACACCCCAGACATTGGTCAAGCATATTTTTTAAAGGATGTTTATATGCTTGTTCCGGGCTAAGAGTTCCGTCATCAATAAGGTCTTGAATAAAAGTATGATCTTTTGTGATCTGCTTAATTTTTTTATTGCGCAACAGGTATAGTCTGCTATCACCAATGTGAATCCAAAAGACTTTACTTTGATATACAGCAGCCGCAGTTGCTGTCGTACCCATGCCCTCAAGTTTTGGATTTTCTTGGATTTTTTGGAGTATCTTTTTTTCTGCTGTTAAAAGGACTGTTTTTAGATCTGTTTCCAGGTCTGTTTTAGAAAAAACATGTTCCTGGAATGTATCTATAACTATCTGTGCAGCTATTTCTCCACCAGGAAGGCCCCCCATTCCGTCAGCTACGGCAAGGATACTGATCTCTGAAACTATTTTTATTAGATATCTGTCTTCATTGCTTTTTCGTTTGCAACCAGTGTGGCTTTTCCCCCAAGCTCCGTTGTTCTCAACAGTCATATTATTTTTCTCCAGATAGATTTAAAACGGTTCTAAAACCGACGCTGGAAAAGGCTTCCCAATGTTGGCGTTCAAGATAAGCTTCATTGTGATCCAATTCACCGACGCCGCCGTGAACATGAAATTTTGGAGTGCCATCTGGAGAGATAGTCATCGTCCATTCATTCACATTTTGCTCAAGTCCCTGAATGCCGGCATTGTTGACTGTGGTTTCGATAACTGATTGAATGCCAAATTCCGGAGGATCGCTTAAGGGCTCAGGTTCGGGGTTTTGGCCCTGCATCATCCACATTCCATTCCACTCTCTTTTTTTAGGTTGGGAGGGAGGAGACGTATCTATCAGTGAAGTTGGGTCATGACCGGCTTGAACGGCAAGCCACCACTGCGCCATCAAGGGCAGAGACCTTCCGTAAAACCGTGCATATGCAATTGCTCCGACAGGTGTAACCCGTACGACTGGTTTTGCAACAGCATCAGATTTAACTCTAAAAATCCCGTCTTTGTATGTAATAGGTTCATAGCCTTCCTTTACCTCTCCAAGCAGGAGTAACAATTGCCCGTTCCGCAAAACAGATTTTTCTTTCACTTCTATCCCATCAACCTCATTAAGGAACTGGACATATAAATGGTTCGTGATTTTGGTCTGATCCATATACAATGTTTTTACTGATACGGTTTTTTTGACCTGTTTTCCTTCCGATACCATGGGATCATCAATGGACATGGAGACATCTGCTCCTTTTAACAATATCATCATCATGCCATCGCTGGCTAAAAACTCGGCAGGAAGGTTGTCCATTTTATCGGTGCCAGGAGATGATGTTGGCTGGGGGGTTTTAACGTTAAATTCCGACAAGTTTAGAGGATTTGTTACCTCTTGTTGGCTTATGATATGATTTCCTTCAAGCGATGGTTTTATTTTTCCTGAATTATGGTGCGTTATCCATACACCAGCAATAACGACTATAACAGCAGTACTTATGACAAATAACTTTTTCCAATATTTATGGCCTCGGCCTGTTGGTGATTTCCCCTTCCCATCAGAATCCATAACAAGCTCTTCCAATGCAGTATGGAGAGTTTTAACAGAAGGCGTTCTCTGATTTCGATTTTTGGCTGTGGCTTGTTGTATTATTGTATCAAGGGTTTTAAAAAAAATGGTTTGCGGGTTATCCAAAGCAGCACTGTGAAAGGGTTTATCCCGCCCTTTTTTCATTTTGCCTTCAACAACCTCATAAAGTATTTTACCAAGGGCATATACGTCAACGCGTACGTCTGTCAGGGCCAGGTCGACAAATTGTTCTTCCGGCATATAGGTTATTGTCCCCAACATATGATGGTCCTGGGTCACATTGTTTAAGTGATACCCCCCTGCAATTCCAAAATCCATAATCTTGGGAAGTTCATCATCAACAAGAACATTCTCAGGCTTCATATCCCGATGCACCACCCCTTTATCATGCACGGCTTTCATACCATCAAGGATTGGGAAAAAGTATTTTTTAAGCCAGGTTCTCACTTTGTTTTCGTCATGTCCAAAGCCTTTTTCCGGCATTTTTTGGCGCAAAGTCAGGCCTGGAATATATTCCATAACAATATAATCCATTTTCATGCCATTTATTTCAAGCTGATCAAAATCGAATACCTGGAGAATGTTCGGGTGCTGCATTCTGGCCATCACCTGCACTTCCCGGTGAAAGCGCATAGTTTCGGAGGAGATTTCTTCTTCATCACCATCAAGACTTTTAATGAATTCTTCGGACATGATTTTCAGTGCTACCTGGCGATCTAAATTTAGCTGTTTAGCCAAATAAACCTCTCCTTTACCGCCTTTAGCAATGAAGTTCTGTATCTCCCACTTACCGTTGATAATCATTTCCTCTTCCAACAAATAAGTGGTACTTGAAGAATTTGCTGTGTCGTGGGTCATCTTAATCCTATCATTTGTAATATTTCGATCATTTTTTAATAAAGCTATTTTGAATTACCAGCGAACTGTTTCGTATCAACAAACCAATGCCTTAAAACGATCTACCGACCTGCGAATTGAACCTTGCCGGTCTGTTTGTCCACCAATAGTCGTCGAATAGCTTTGCCATCGGTTTGGACGATTCTGGCGACGTAATAGCGGCCTTTATTTTCAAGAGGTTCGATGTTGTAATCTTCCACCATCTGGCTGTCCATCTCCTCTTCTATGATGATTCGGGCTGTGCCAGTGCTCATACCGTCGAAAAGCTCTTGAATGGATAGCCGGTCATCATCGGTTATTGCACCAGTTTCTGATGCTGTTCTGTCCCCATCACCATCCTCGTAGGCCTTCTGAATGAATTCGAGTATTTTCTGCTTGGGCTTCATTGTATTTTTCCTTTTTCGATATACTGTCCTTGATGACCAAGTTTTTTTAGGTAAGGTCAAACTATCTAATTTGTGCTGAGAATTTCTTTTTTGTTTTGATATTCCTCTTCACTGATCTCGCCTTTGGCAAACTTCATCTTCAAAATCATGAGAGAATCATTTTTATCAAGGTTTCCTGAGCTGTTGCCTTGATTTGCCTTGAGCAATTTAAATATCAGGACTGCTATAATGGTAATGATAAGCCCTGTAATGGCAAAGCCTATAATTCCTCCACCAAAAAACCAATGCCCGTAGCCTGCCCCATAGCCTACCCCATTGTAGTCACAATTCCACATTTTTTGCACTCCTTTCTTTTATGTATAATTGATATGGATGTAACAGTGGAAGAATAATTTTTTCACTGTTACATCCTGTCAATAATCATAGACTACCAGCATCCGGCAAAGTTATGGTTGTGGCCTGTAATACCGCAACCCCAACCCTGGCCGTATCCCATTCCGCCTATGCCGGAGACATTATACTGCTGGGCTTTTACCCTGAGTTCATTTTCGGATTTGCTGATCTGCTCAGACAATGCCCTGGCTCTTTTGGCGTCAGGGTTGGTGTTTGCCATCAGTGCATTTAACTCTGCCCTGTCCGCTGATATGGAGTCTCTCAGAGCCTGGGTATCATTCTCAAAGGACTGATAGGCCCCGTTGTTGTTTCCGGTTTGGTTATGCTCGTTTCCATACATTCCACCACCGTACCTCCCTCCGCACCCCCAGGCATACGCACTGGCTGCAAGAAAACCAACTATCAGAACGATTGATATTGTAGTAATAATTTTTTTCATGATAAATTCCTCTTTGTTTGAGTTAATAAAAGGCTTTCGCCGTTAGTTTCCTTTACTGCAATGGGTGTGCCATTCATTGAATGAAATGACATAACTCTCTGAAACAATTACAATATTAATATTTTTTTACATAAAATAATTAAAAACACTTCATAAAAATTGCATATGGCGGTTAATATTTAGACGATAGCCTTAAGGCGAATCGATTAATTTTTAACCGCTTTCTCGGATTAGTGTTTATCATAAAAGCTTTAAATAATACCCAAGGCTTGAAAATAGGTATTCTGCTGCAAGATAGGTCTGCTTCACTATTCTTGCTGAGGGTGGTTGGTGTGATAACTGACAATGTGTTTGAGAAGGTGCAGGTTTTTATTGCCGGCAGAAAGGATGAGAGAAAACTCACTCATCATATTAGGAGGGGAAAGAGGAGATAAAGGTTGTTCCCTTTAAACCAATAGAGGTTCTTAACCTATATCTTTGAGTTGTTGAGAATAAAACTCAAATTTCTTGCTTGGCGTGGGAAACTCGCTAACCGTGTGCTTTTCATATATCATCACCTGTTAAGGTGTCACAATAGGTGCATTACAGTTTTCCTCGTGATTTATTCATCTTTTCCGACCGGAAGCTAAAACCAAGTCACAGCTTAACAATTTAAAAGCACGAAAAATTGATTCTCGATAATTGTCACAATTTTTGGCCAGGTATTTCCAGGGCGTGTGGGAACTGACATCAATCTTCCAACTCCCTGCCCCTATAAGATTTATGATGGCTCCTGATAGAGATCCTTTTTTACAAAACACGTCCATGGTAACAAACCGTGTACCAGGAGGTACTGCTGAAAACAGATTCTTCCAGAAAGATTCCCAACCCGGCATGCCTCCAGGACCTAAGGTTATCAAAACTTTCGGTACAGTTTCAGTTGGTATCGTTTTCAAAAAAAAATCACATCCAACCATGCGCAGATCTTTTTCGATAAGCCTTACCGATGAAGGATTTTCAATTACAGAAATAGTTTCCCTTGCTTTTGAAAGCATACCTGAAGAACCATCAATTCCAACAATTATTCCATTTTGTCCTATTTGGGAACAGATCTCCTTAAAATTGACTCCTGTCCCGCAGAAGAGATCAAGAACCACATCTCCTTTTTTTAGCTCCAATTCATCGATGGCTTTTTTTCTTATTTTTGTATAAGGATAATCATTTGTGAATGTATAAACTTTTGAAAACAGATTATACCAATTTAAGGCTCTCCTTGATTTCAAAATATTTTCCCTTCATTAATTCAGCTGCTATAAATTCAAAGGCCGATAACGTATTAATGTGAATGAGCATGTTCTGTCTGATGCCGATAGTTAGTTATCAAATTAAATACGATCAGCCCGGTAAGAATTACCGCTGCAACAAGTTGCACGCTTTCTGGAAAAATTTCCGAAGCTTGACCAACGATTGCACTGGCTTGTATTCCCATCAGGTCATACACAATGTCCACTAAAAAACCCATTAAGAGGGAAGTGGCAGAAATCATTGACAAATAAATAAAAAGTGCCCGAGTGTTAAATATGTTTTTAACGAGATTGATGGTTGCTGCATTGGTGGCTGGTCCTGCAAGTAAAAAGACCAGGGCAGCTCCCGGGTTCAACCCTTTTAATATCAAGGCTGCTGCAATAGGTGTAGAAGAAGTTGCACAGACATACATGGGTATTCCGGCGATCAGCATCACTATCATAGATAAAAATCTGTGATCATTGGCCCACACAGTCAGATCTTCCGGAAAATAAAATGTTATAATCCCTGCAATGAAAATACCGACCAAAAAAGGTTTGGCAATATCTGTCAGCAGCTCACCATAAGCGTATTTAATACCGTCGATTAGTCTGTGGAGCAAGGATTCTTTTTTGGGTTGTGCTACTGCACAACTGTTTTGTGTGCAGCCTCAACCGCCTGCTTCTTTAACCTGTGTCTTGACAATGGGTGCATCCTCTGTGCCAAAGTAATTTTGAACGATCCCTGTTGATACTGCAGTAATAAAAGCAGCAACTGGACGAATTACAGTCAAAATGGGATCTAACATAGCCCAGGAGACTGCGATGGAATCCACTCCTGATTCTGGGGTGGCGATCATAAACGATAAGGCAGCGCCGCTATTAGCTCCTTGTTTTTTAAGACTCGTAGCCACAGGAACAACACCACAAGAACAAAGAGGGATCGGTATCCCAAACAATGCCGATAGAATTACTGGCTTGATTTTACCGGTTCCAAGGTATTGTTTAATTTTATCTGCCTTAAAAAAAACGTAGAGTAGTCCCGCGACAAAAAAGCCGAACAGCATATATATTGCAACATCAAGATATAGATACCAAGATTCTTTTAATATTTCATAAACGATTGTCATAATAATTTTTTCCTTATTTAGCATGAGTGATATGATCCAGGCTCATTTTGATCAATGAGACAACATGGTCATCATCAATAGAGTAGTAGATTATTTTACCTTCTCTGCGATTTTTTAAAATTTTCATTGTTCTAAGTATCCTGAGTTGATGCGAAATAGCGGAATCACTCAGGTTACAAAGAACTGCGATATCACAAACACAATGTTCCTGTTTCAATAGTGCAAGAACAATTTTTAGTCGTGTTGGATCGCTTAACGCTTTGAATATATCCACCATCTGGTTGATGCTTTCAACTGGCGGAATAGTCTTTAAAGTCTCCAGAACCTTTTTTTCATTTATACATTTGTCGCCACAAATATCCATTTAACATCTCCTCATATGAACAACTGTTCATATATGATAGTGTTCAGATTTATATTTGTCAATGATTATTCAACGAATTTGTTAATTAAGAATTTTTTTTAGTGAGTCATAGTATTCAAAATAAGTAGTTCAATATTTCTTATTTTATGGAATTTTAAATTACGAATTGAGCGACAGCTATGTCTATTATGAAATCGTTTTTACAGAATTTTTAGGGAGACTATTTGAAGAAAATATAGACAGTGCAGATTTGTTGGCCGTTATCCGGTTTTATACCATTAGTCTACATGAGGTTTTTTTTGATCTTTGTAGCAAAAGTTACAGACAAAATTGATGTCTTGCCTATATAAATCATGATATGTATAAAATCATCAATGATTATCATAGAAAGGGAAAAGAATGACTTGCTTATGTCAACAAATGGCTGGTGATAAAATTGAACTATCTCCAACCTGTATCGGTAATCACTGGATATTTAAAAATCTCGACCCTGCTGAGATAAAAGCCCTAAGCCATGAGGCCTTGAGGAAAAAAACGATCAAAGGTCAATCCTTATTCTTACAGGGAGATTCTGCAGATGAAATGTTTTTAATCAAGGGTGGGCGTATTAAACTTTCCAAAATTCTTGAAGATGGTACGGAATTGATGCTTGATATACGAAAAGCCGGTGACTTCGTCGGAGAGAATATGTTCTCTGAAGAAGGCCTGTATCCTGTCAGCGCAGTTTGTCTTGAAGATACACTTACATGCGGTTTCAGCCGAAACCAATTTGAAGAATTGGTGCTTAAGCATCCCAAGGTTGGTCTCCAGATTATTAAAACCATGAGTGAAAGAATTTCCAGCCTCACTGATCGTGTGGGCAGTCTTGCTGTTGCAAATATTGAAGATCGTCTCTACCGGGTACTCAGCAATGTTGCAAAAGAGCATGGTGCCCAAAGCTCCCGGGGTGTAGTGATTCAGTTTCCCTTGACCCATGAGGATCTTGGTTTTTTAACCGGTGCCCATAGAGTTAGTATTACCCGTGCCATGAAGGCGCTTAAAAAAGCAGGGAAAATTATTCTTGAAGATAGACTGCTCATTTTGCCTGCTTTAAAAATCGCTTGATATTTATTTGACCGTTTAAATCGTCATTAGATCGGTTAACCCATTCGATTGCTTTTTGTCATTTAACCATTTAATATCATATCTGTTTTTTGATTCTTTATTAAAACATAGCAAATTAATTTTATAATTGTAACAGCTGCTACAGAATGGTTCCCCTCGATGTCGTATAATGCAATTAAGTTCAAGAATAATTAAAAAAGGAGAATGCATCATGAAAGTATTAGTGACTTATTTCAGCCAAAGCGGAAACACAGAAAAAATAGCAACCGCCATCTGCGGAGAAGCAGCCCAGACGAATGAAGCCGAACTGAAAAAGCTTGAAGATATCACACCCGATGATATGGCTGGATACGATTTTATTTTCATTGGCGCACCGCTACACTCTGGCAGTCTGGCAGCACCGATAAAAGAATATTTAGGCGTTGTTAAGGCAGGTTCCGGCCAAAAGATGGCTGGTTTCATAACCCATTTTGCCCCTGCTTATCCGGAACAGGACATGGACGGATTTACAGAACCGATAAAAACTGCCTGCAAGGAAAAAGGGATTGAGTACAAAGGGTGTTTTGATTGTCAGGGTTTTTTAACTGAATCCTTACACGAGATGGTACAGAATAAAATGAATTTAACAGATGAGCAATGGGCGGATATGGTCAAACAGATGACTGGACGTCCCAACCAAGAAGATGAGGATAAAGCCAAAGAGTTTGCAAAAACAGTTTTAGTATAGATTTAGAACAACCCCACCCCAATCAGCTACAAGGAGAAGGAATAAATGAAAATTTTAGGCATTTCAGGCAGTCCGAGAAAAGAAGACAAATCAGGAACCCATGCATTGGTTACAACCGTATTGGAAAATACAGACATTGAATACAAAATGGTATCATTGAGAGGCAAAACCGTAAACGGATGCATTGCTTGTCTGGGGTGTGTAAAGGACAATATCTGTAAAGTTGATGATGATCTTACACCATTGCGCCAGGATATTCTTGAGGCAGATGCTTATGTTTTCGGTGCACCCAATTATTACTCGGGCATGAATGCCCTTACCCATGCATTCATGGAACGGTTCTATCAATTCAGACACCAGACAGCAGATCTGCTCTGGGGAAAACTGGCAGTGGCTGTGGGTGTGGGCGGAACAGCAGGACAGGCGCCTGCAGATGATATAGAAAAATTCTTCATGTACAATTTTATAGAAACCGTTGCAAAAGTCGATGGTCAGGGTGCAGCATCCTGTTACAGTTGCGGCCATGGTGAAACCTGTCAGGTAGGCATTCCTGCAATGCTGCATGGCGAAGGGGTAAAAATTACGCCGGAAATGATTCCCAATGTCAAAAAACAAGTCGATGTCATGGCATCGGCAGCAGCCGCAGGAAAAATGTTGGGCAAACGACTTAAAAATAATCACGACCGGATGAAAGTGGCTATGGGTGTGAAAGAAAAAATGATGTCTCTATTTGAGGAAAGTGCATAAATTTCAGTAGTGGTGACCGGTCTTTTTAGGGGCAAAAATAAATGATTGTGGGGTTCTGGTTTTCAGTACTTTTTTGTAGGGAATCAGAACCCCACAATGTGTCTATAATAAAACCCTGCGACTCTTTATATAAAGGGCGTTTAATTGGTTTTCCAGTGCTTAGGGGTGCTTGAAACCCGGCAGCGGCAATTTGTATTCAAATTGCTCTGTCCCATTTTCCTGAATTTTATGGTTTTGGGAAATAGGACTTGGGTCCACAATGTGTCTATGATTGGCCACTTATGTCGAAAATTCCAAACCATAACATTGTGTATGTTATTTAAACTATTTAACAGTGGTTGTCAGATCAGGTCACGATTTATATAACTCAATGGATAATTCTGCTTTTTTTTGTTCCTCTTTGAGTCTTTCCCAGGTCACCCTACCCTGGCAGTTAATTTTTTAAAGTTTTATTTATCCATTGGACTCCTGGTGAAAAATTACAACTAATATTGCATCCTCCAGGGGTGTAATTACTGCAACCGTAAAAAATATCACCATTTTGAGCGCAACGGGGTTTCATTGTCCCTTTTTTACATGTGTTGCATATCAATTCCGGAGTTTTTGCAATATTATTGTTTGGATGATACGCCATGGCCATCGGGATCACTCTTTTAGCCCCTGCTGCGTATAATACTCTACAAGCTTCTTTTAAAGTGGACCCGCTCGTTACAACATCATCCATCACATAAACAGTCTTTCCGGCTACGCCAGGCCCTGCAGAAAAGACACCCCTTACATTGCCCCTTCTTTGAGCATAACCCACACTTTTTTGAGAAGTATAATTCCTGGTGCACCGCAGAAGATTGGGGGAAATTCTACTTTTTGGAACCTCACCCTGGGTGATAATCGGGATAGCCTCCAGTTGTTCTGCTAATCGGTCATGCTCTCCAGGCTTTGGCGGAATTCTGGTGATCAACTCCGGACCGATCTTGGTGTGTACCGCGATCCCTGTTATCAAATGGCCCATGATCAGTGAAAATATTTTTTTTTGGCGGTCCATGTGGTCTTTAGAGTTGATGATGCGAATAGAAAGTGCATGCCGGTTATACCTGACATCTTTTGTGCTGAAGTAACGGCCGCCAGCAAAGATTGGCTCCCCTACCCTCTCGTTGTTGGGTAACTGGACAAACTGGTGAATGGGCTTATCGGGTTTATTGATAATTAAATTGCTTGGACTGGCCAAAACTTCACTAAGATAACCCATCTTTTTCCCAATAAAAATATCCTTGCAGTTTTGAGCTGAATAGGTAAGAAAATCTGGACCGATCTCATGGATACGGCCTAAATTCTGACCCGTCGTGTGCCAGCAAATTGTTCCCAGGTGACTATCCATTGCTTTTTTAATTGTATCAGAATCACCGGAAAAGAAAATCGTTTCGCAAGGAACAAAACCCAGTGTTCGGATCGCAGCGTTTATTTGCGGACCGACAGTTGAAAGCAGAGACTTTTTTTTCGGAGCAAAGCAGTTGCAAAGGGCAAGATACGGCTTTAGGCTTGCCCGAATCCTGTTCAAATCCTTGGGTATGTATTGACTTACAAATGAATACCGGTAGTGACTGGTGATAAACTTCAGGGCAGCAAGAATCTCTGGACCAATGCTAATCGTGGTTGTTGGGTTAATGTCTGCCATAAAAATGGAAGTGGTCGGCCTTGTACCATTAATGGAGATCAGAGTATCAAGAAAGATGATTACATTGGATATTTTATTTGTATTAACAAACATGCCGAGGCCACCTGGTTATTCAAAAAGCGTATTTTCCTTTCGGGCCCCTTTGTACTCAGGAATCCGGGCTAAAGCAGCAGGAACATCTTCGATGCTATCTAACACAAAGGCTCCTTTACGGACATACTTTTCTGGCCACGTCAGATCTTTATTTTCCATCAAGTTTTTTAATAGGAACAGATGCCGGCCCTGGTTAATGCACATCCTTGCCTGGATAAGAGTGCCTGAGGTCTCCCCTGCTTCGACAATAACGGAGGCAAGACTAATTCCGCTCAAGGTGTAGTTCCTGGT
>Ga0180007_10001174_pt1 | contig 37346 bp, 24 predicted proteins | sample MM_PC_MetaG_FD_121122 | JGI IMG/M metagenome (GOLD analysis project Ga0180007, IMG submission 121122) | Groundwater microbial communities from the Aspo Hard Rock Laboratory (HRL) deep subsurface site, Sweden - MM_PC_MetaG | ecosystem: Environmental > Aquatic > Deep subsurface > Groundwater... | reverse complement strand
GGATTGGGGCAACCGGAATAGTTGTCCTTCAAGAGATATTTTACTGAATAAAATCAGAAGAGTGAATAAAAACAGGAGGTGGGGGCCGGGATGTCTTTTCCGCGCCAGCGGTTCAGTTCAACGCTCCGCATAACCGGCTGGCGGAAGACGCATAGCGAAGCGGAGCGGCTTTTGCCAGTCCGTCGTTAATGCGGTTGTTAGATTTTCATAATATTTCAATGAACTGAGTCATCTTCTTGGGGCTCCGGTGGCCAAGTATCGAATACATAGGCCTCACCATCGACCTCAGCCTGTTCAAATAGTTCGAGGCTTTCAGGGAGATCAATATATCTTTCCCTCTCTGCGATGAAAGTGTCATCGACTGTTACAATATCCCATCCATCATTACGAATAGCAGCCTGTGCTTTCTTTACTGCACTTCCTTCTGAGCTGCCTTTAACCCAGCAACTCACAAATGCGCCTCCAGCTTCGCTAAAGTTCGAGCTTTTGGGCGCTGGTGAAACTTCAATGAGAAAATAAAATATCTTCATTTAGAATAATCAAATCTAACGTGGTATAGGCCTCGAACGCATTTGCCGGAAAATTTTTGTTCGGCCTCGAAGCGTTCCGTATTTGCCCGTAAAGTTCCTGTGAAATCAAAGGCTCCAGGCGCTTAATAATTTTTACTGGTAAAATTTGTTTTAAAATATTATATTCCAAGTAGTTAATACATAGCCGCTGAACCAGCAAAAATCAATAACTCTTTCTTTTCCATACTCATTTCCCGGTCGCTGTTACCTGGTTAGGCGGATTCCACCTAACTAGTTAACAAGACGTTTCTTTGCGACTAAAAAAGGTCAAGATGGCGCCGTGCCATCATACATGTTTTTATCTATATGGATTCACTACATCGAACAAGAAACCCTGTTTTAGAAAAGCAGTTGGCCAAATTTGGTGAATATCTTTTACAGAAGAGCATTGTCGCTCCTGGTAAGGAACGCTTTTTGGTCCATTGGGCAAGGCGCTTTTATCAATTTTCCGAAAAATATCCTGGTCATTCCTGGACAGAACAGTTGCAGATGTTTCTGGATTCCCTCGCCGGGGATAGTCGGGTAGAAGATTGGCAGCTGCAACAGGCAGAAGAGGCAGTGCGACTTCTTTTCACTAATTTTCTCACTCCCTCAGAAAAAGAGCAACAAGGATTGGTCCTGATTAATCAAGGTCAGGATACTCATTTTTCTATAAATGAGGCCTTGAGCAAATTCAAAGAAGTCCTCCGCCTGAAACATTACGCCTACCGGACCGAACAGACCTATCTCGATTGGCTGCAGCGTTTCTTTGCCTATTGTGCTAAACAGCCCGACAAGAGTACCTCGGAGGGATTAACAATCACTGAGAAGTCGGTCCAGGATTATCTTGCCTATCTCGCTGTCAAGAGAAAGGTGTCCGCCTCCACACAGAATCAGGCCTTCTGCGCCATCCTGGCCTTTTGCCGATCTGTTCTTCGCCTCGACCTGGGAGGCATTCAGGAAAATGTTCGAGCCCCGAAAAAAAGAAAATTACCTGTCGTTCTTTCCCCTACAGAGACAGCCGCCCTTTTCAATCACGTCAGCGGCCCTATGAATCTTATGCTGCGGCTTATCTATGGCGGAGGGTTGCGCCTGAACGAATGCCTTCGCCTACGGGTAAAGGATCTTGATCTTAGCCAAAATCTTATCTTTGTCAGAGACGGCAAAGGGGGCAAGGACCGATCCACCTTACTTCCCGAACGACTCAAACCACTCCTGCAAGAACAACTGGAAAGGATCCAGCTCCTGCATCAACAAGATCTGGCCAAGGGTTTTGGCGAGGTATGGATGCCGGAGGCCCTGGCCAGAAAATATCCCACGGCCTGCCGCGAATTCGGCTGGCAGTTTGTCTTTCCGAGCAAGAACCTTTCCATTGATCCACGGAGCAAAGTAACCCGTCGCCATCACCTCAGTGACAGTGCGATACAGAAGGCCATGAAAAAGGCTGTGCGGGCCGCAGGAATCAACAAACTGGCCTCGGTCCACACCCTTCGCCACAGTTTTGCCACTCACCTCTTGCTTAAGGGTGTCGACCTGCGGCAGATTCAGGACTACCTCGGCCATGCCAACGTGGAAACCACTATGATCTACACCCATGTCATAAAAGATATGCGAAATCCTGGAGTCAGTCCCTTGGATTTTCTGGATGAACTGTGTGAGAACAGTCGGTAATCTCTTCGATGACTGCATACAATGACTCATCCAGGGAAAGCAAATCAGTACCTGCTGGAACTCGACAGGTTGAAGTAGGTGGGGGGCTGTTCGCCGCTGAAGCCGCTTGTAGTCGGCAATCGCAGCTGCTTTCCTTCCCTTGATACCGCTGCAGGCAGAAACGCTTCGATATCTTCTCCATGGTACCGTTTTCACAAACAATTACGACTCAAACCTCAACCTGAGGGGAAAGAAAAAAATCCCGATCAACAAAATATTCTGGACAAAGGCCGTTGCTCTGGACTTGGTTATGAGTATACGAATCCTGTACCTCTTTTCTCTCCTGGACCGACTATGCAAACTAAACATCTCCTGACAACACTGTTCCTTATCCCCCTCTTCCCTCTTCCTCTTTGCGACATTCAAGCCGCTGTCCAGGCCCCGGTCCTGAAATGGCAGTATGGCGGCTGTTACTCTTCCTGGTGTGAGACCGGATGGTACTCTTCACCGGCGGTGGCCGATCTGAATAGAGACGGAATTCCCGAGGTGATTGCCTCGGCCTACTCCATTGTTGTCCTCGACGGCCCAAGCGGAACCCTGAAATGGCGTGTGGGACCCGGCAAAGACAGAAGCAGCCCCCCATCCTATGATCACCGGACCTGGCCCGGTATCTGGGTCACCGATGTGGACAATGACAGTGCCCTCGACATTATCACGGCCCACAGTGGCGGCTATGTCTCTGTCTATGACCAGAATGGCTACTTCAAACCCGGCTGGCCCAGGCAACCAACCAGTAACGAACTGCGCGGCCTGGTGGTCAATGACATTGACCGGGACGGAACTTCCGAGATCATCGTTACCGGTGCCGTTTACGGCAAAACCAACACCTGGGTCTTTGAGCATACCGGCTCGCTTCGCGCCGGCTGGCCGCAACTGGACAACACTTTGAGTTCTGCCTACGGGGTATTCAATGACAATGCCTGGGTCGATGATCTTGACGGTGATGGCCGCTCTGAAATTGTTGTCCCCTCCGATGTCACCACCCTCTGTACCTATCGACCTGATGGGACAGAGGTAGCTGCCACCTCCCTGTATAATGACGAGAAGTGGGGAGGAGTCGGGACCTGGGAAGACCTGACCGTTGAAATCAGAGGTTGGGGGCGCTGCGACGGGACTCGGGCCGAGAGCTACAGGAGCAATTTTGCCCATGGCGCCTCGGTTATCGTCGACATGGATGGCGACGGGAGCAAAGAGGTAGTGGTCACCGGCAACATGTATGACTGCTCAGTAGGTCATCCCCCCGGCAAATACACCTCGGTCTTTATCTTTAACAAAGACCGCAGCCGTTTTCGGAAAGGAGTATGGAACTGGGAGCAGGCACCGATCAATACCGGCGCACCGCTGAGTGAAGATTACAGCGTCATCGAGAGCTGCCAACCCAACCCGGTTCCAGTGGATATTGATGGAGACGGGGTAAAAGAGATCCTCTTTTCCTCCTACGACGGCAAGGTACATGCCTACTGGCTGGACAAGAGCGAACATGACAACTGGCCCTATTCCGTCTCTCAGCCTGGAGAAGGCTTTTACCGTTTTGCCTCGGAACCGGTGGTTGCCGATCTGGACCAGGACGGCTGCAGCGAAGTACTGTTTACCTCCTGGACCGAAAAGGCAGCAAGCGGTATGCGCCTGGGCAGGCTCCATATGCTGGACTGCAGAGGAAACCTCATCCACCAGCAGGATCTGCCGCTGCCAAAATCCTCATCTCTGCACGACAACGGAGCCCTGCCGGCCCCCACCATTGCCAATATCGATACCGACCCCGATTATGAACTGGTGATCAACACCATACACTCTGGTTTTATCGCCTACGATCTGCCCGGATCAAGGGGAGCTCGCATTCTCTGGCGCAGCGGTCGCAATCGAGGAGGCACAGTTGGCCAACAGATAGCCATCCCGCCGCTGATGCATCTACTGTTGGGAAAACCCTAAAAGGTCACCTTCAACAATTGCCATTTCACTCACTCAGGTTCGTATCAGTGGCCGAAAGAGCTACTGATACGAACCTGAGACGAGAAAAAGAGAAAAAATTCCATGCTTTGACCTGCTCCTCTTCCTGTGCTATGGTGAATAAGGGAAAAATGCTATGAGGACAGCCCTCTCATGCCCTGCTCAAAAAATCCACAGATACGTTCCTGACAGATAATTCCATAGACACGTGCGAAGAACTGTTCCATTAACCAGCGGAGACCAGAAACAATGATTGCAATCACGTCCATCAAAGGCATTGGTCCAAATAGTGCCCTGCTTCTCAAGAAAAACGGCTTTGCTTCAATCAAAGATATTGCCGAAGCCTCAATCGAACAACTGCAGGCTATTCCTGGTTTTGGTGCCGTTCGTGCAGCCTTGGTTATTAAGGAGGCAAGACGCCTCCTTGCAGAGCAAGCGCCATCCCCTGCCCCTACTCCTGCGACGCCCCCTGAACCTGAACTTATAGAGGAACCTCTCGTTGCCTCTCTCCCTGAACTCATCTCTGAAATAGAAAAAGAGAAAAAATTGGCAAAGAAGGAAAAGAAGGCCAAGAAAAAGGCCAAAAAAGAGGAAAAAAAGAAGAAAAAAGAGGAGAAGAAGAAAAAGAAGGAGGAGGAAAAAGAGACTGGTATTGAAAAGTCGCCCAAAAAAGAAAAGAAAAACAAAAAGGGCTCCGACAAGAAAAAGAAGAAGGAATAGGGAGCAACTCAGGAGTATTCCATAGGGGCCGCGATATCACCTCGCCTCTCTGCTCGGACTGCATATGCTTTTCCGCATAGTCGCGGCAGCCCCCCAGATTTCAAAGACAATTCAAAGCGATCCGGACAGATGTGGCCGTCGTTGGGCATGCAGCGCATGACCTTGATCAAGGTCATGCGGGGTGTTGGGGGGTCTTGTCCGGCCTGTTTAGGAGTGGTCAGGGCCTCGAAGATCCATGATGCGCTCAGGGAGAGTGCGCTGGTCTGCACTCAGGCTGCATGGGTATCCGCTGCCATCCGCTTTTTGACGATGATTCCCTGGCCAATCAGGGCCAGACTGAAATGAATATCCCTGTTCGATCTTCTTGTGATGGGCCTTACGGTCAGCCCTCTCTTCCTTCCAGCTCCAGGACCCATTCACGAGCCAGTTCCTTTGCCTCCTGACTGTGGCAGGGCGGCATATCCCTGTCAATCACATGGAAAGAGACTGTCAGCTCTTGCAGCAGACTGGTCAGTTGTTTCCACTCCTCACGATTACTGACCTCTTTTCCTTCCCGTGTCAGCCAGCCGTTTTGCGCCCACCCTTTTACCCAGTTGGAGGCACCGTCTTTCAGATAGCCGGAACTGGTATAGATATGCACAGGCAGTCGTCGCTTCAGACTGCGCAGAGCACACACAGAGGCCTGAATATGGACACGGTTGGCCGTGGAACCTTCGACACCCTCGCCGATCACCTTGAAATAATCCTGGTACCGGAGAACCGCAGCCCAGGAGCCGACATGTGTCTTCTGTTTCCAGGTGATACCGAGAAAGATATGGATAGCAGTCTCATCGGAAAGAGGAAGCGGAGTACGCCCCCTGGCCGCAGCGGCGAGAACGTCTGCTTCCTCATTATAGGGATTATCAGCGTGTCCCTTTACCCAGAACCAGTGGACCTGATGGCGTTCCATCTCCTGAGCCAGAGACTCCCAGAGATCCTGGTTCTTAACCGGCTCTCTCTCGGCGGTCAGCCAGTTATTCTTCCGCCAGTTGTCGATCCAGGAAGTAATTCCCTTCTGCACATACTTGGAATCCGTATATAACTCGACGCAATGGGGAGAACCAAGAGAGGCAAGGGCTGCAAGGGCGGCCTGCAGTTCCATCCGATTATTGGTGGTCGCCTCCTCCCTGCCCGAAAGCTGCACTTTCTTCCCCTGCTCAGGTAAAATGACAACCCCCCACCCTCCCGGCCCAGGATTGGGACTGCAAGAACCATCCGTATAAATTTTTACAATCGAGAGAGTCATGGAGAAGATTGGTTTTTAAAATAAATGGTTAGTTAGTGAGTTACACGAAATAGCGCATAATTCAGATGAACAAAACGAAACTGCTTTTTATTGGCCTTTAGCCCTTAGCCGCAAACCGAATACCGCACACCGCACACCGAATACCGCATACCGCAAACCGCAAACCGCTATTGTACAGAAGTTTGAAGAAAAAAACAGCCATGGGAAAGAGAAACAATCCACCCTTGTTCTCTTTGATCGAAAGCAAGGGGAGAACCTCAGCATTTTTGTGGGAGCGGCTTCAGCCGCGAATGGTGGTGGAATAACCACCTGATTGCTTGCACTGTATCGGGGGTGGTTCGCGGCTGAAGCCGGCTCCTACATTTTTCGGATGGTGCTTGAATATTGGCTTCTATGGTGGTTTTCGAGCATTCGAGGAACAAGAATGTAGCGCTTGTACAGCCGGAAATAACAGGGATGAAATTAGCATTTTTGTGGGAGCGGCTTCAGCCGCGAATGGTGGTGGCATAACCACCTGATTGCTTGCTCTGTATCGGGGGTGGTTCGCGGCTGAAGCCGGCTCCTACATTTTTCGGATGGTGCTTTGAGTTTTGGCTTCTATGGCGATTTTCGAGCATTCGAGGAATATGAATGCACTGTTTGTACAGCCGGAAATAACAGGGATGAAATTAGCATTTTTGTGGGAGCGGCTTCAGCCGCGAATGGTGGTGGAATAACCACCTGATTGCTTGAACTGTATCGGGGGTGGTTCGCGGCTGAAGCCGGCTCCTACATTTTTCGGATGGTGCTTTGAGTCTTGGCTTTTATGGCGGTTTTCGAGCATTCGAGGAATATGAATACAGTGGTACTATGCAGGGAAGCCCTGAATTTCTTCAGCATTTTTGTGGGAGCGGCTGGAGTTGCTATTATGGACCTTGTTTTCATGAACAAAAACTGTAAGTTTTACTTCCTTCTTGCCTGCAGCCATAAGGCCGGGTACAAAGACTGCATGGATGACCCTTTTCTTAATCATAAAGAACCGGAAGAGATCTTTCTCCCTCTCGGCGAAGTGAGGTATGCGGAGTTCTACTCCATTGAAATGGCTGGATTTGTGCAGGATATTGGCTTCTACCGTTCGCACTGTGCCCAGGGTTCCCGAGTCCTGGAACTGGGTTGCGGGACAGGTCGAATCAGTCAGGCCCTTGCCTCTTCCGGCTGCCATGTTACCGGTCTTGATTTTTCTCCCCCTATGCTGGCCCATGCTCAACGACACAAGACCAGTACTCCCTTGTATGTCTGCATGGACATGACCAGAATGGCCTTTAACCTCCAGTTCGACCACATCCTTATTCCCTACAACACCCTGAACCTGCTCAGAGATGAATCCGCCATCCGCAGCTGCCTCCGGCAAGTCCATGACCTTCTCCAACCAAGGGGCACCCTTCTCTTCCAGCTCTACATCCCCGACCGACAACTCATCGAGGGGAATGGTCGCAAGCTCTTTCAGTTTCAGGTTTTTCCTTTGGCCCAGTCGCAAGGAAAACTGATCAAAGAGACCCTGCGCTGGTTCCTCCCCGAACAAAATGAAATCATTTTAGAAGAACGATACCGGTACAGGCCCATAACGGAAGGGTCCGTCAAAGAGGATCTCAGCCATCGTCTCACTCTTGCCGGATTTCCCAGGCAACAATGGCTTGACCTGTTAGACAAAACCGGCTTTCCCAACCCCACCCTCTATGGAGACTACAATTCCCGCCCCTCTCAACCGGGAAAAGAATCCCTCCTCCTCATCAAGGCAGAACGTTCCTGATTTTTTCTCCGCAACCATACCTGAGCCCATTGAGTTCAGCTATTTTGGCCCGATCTCTTCCTTATACAATAAATTGATTTTCCCAATATCATGTCGACGCCTGCGATACAATTTCCCCTGTGCCTCAATCTTGAACACACATCCTCTTTCAATCCACAGGCTCACAAAAATACAAAAAAGATAAAAAAAGTCTGCTTTCTTGATCTAGGTCAAGGAGAGAAAGGCTAAGACAGGGTAGATTCACCACATATCCTGCAGCAACGGATTGGATATCAAGTTGACTTCCAATCCGTTCTGCCCCATACTTACAAAAAGTTTTTCTAACTAACAATATTCCCAGGAGGAAAGTCTATGTATTGTAACCAGTGTGAACAAACTGCCAAAGGTACTGCCTGCACCACCATTGGTGTCTGCGGAAAAACCGAAAGCGTGGCCGTCCTCGAAGATCTCCTCACCCATGCCGTACAGGGACTCTGCATCGTCGCCGATGCCGGTCGCAAAGCGGGCGTTGTTGATAACGCAGTTGATCGTTTTGTCTGCGAAGCAATCTTTTCCTGCCTGACCAATGTAGATTTCGACCCTGCCCGTTTCGAGGATCTTATCTATAAGACCGTTGCAATGCGCGATGCACTCAAGACCAAGGTCGAGGCTGCCGGTGGCACCATTGATTCCTCAGCAGCTGCCCTTACCTTCACTCCTGCTGATACCCGTGCCGGACTTGAAGAACAGGGTGCCGCTCTCAATTTCATCAGCACCCTTGATGCCAATGAGGACCTCAAGTCCTTGAAGCAGATCTCCATGTATGGCATGCGCGGACTTGCCGCCTACGCCGACCATGCCGCAATTCTTGGCCAGGAAGACGAAACAGTTTACGCCTTCATCCATCAGGCAATGGCCGCTCTGACCACCGAGATGGAACTCAATGACCTGGTAGCTCTGGCTCTGAAAACAGGTGAGGTCAACATCCGGGCCATGGAACTTCTTGATGCCGGAAACACCGGAACCTACGGTCATCCTGTCCCCACCTCCGTTCCCCTGGGACACATCCCCGGCAAGTGTATCCTGGTTACCGGCCATGACCTGAAAGACCTGGGCATGCTTCTGGAGCAGACCAAGGGCAAGGGCATCAACATCTACACCCATGGTGAAATGCTGCCCTGCCACGGCTACCCCGAATTAAAGAAATATGACCATTTTTACGGACACTTTGGTACAGCCTGGCAGAACCAGCAGAAAGAGATGCCCAAATTCCCCGGTGCCATCCTCTTCACCACCAACTGTATCCAGAAACCAGCTGACTCTTACAAGGCCAATGTCTTCACCACCGGCCTCGTTGGCTGGCCCGATGTCGCACACATTGGAGATGACAAAGATTTCACCCCGGTTATAGAAAAGGCCCTGTCCCAGGAAGGCTTTACTGATGAAGTAGATAACGACTCTGTCATGGTCGGTTTTGCCCGCAACACCGTACTTGGGGTTGCAGACAAGGTTATCGAGGCAGTCAAGTCCAAGGCCATCCGCCACTTCTTCCTCGTTGGTGGCTGTGACGGTGCCAAACCTGGCCGTAACTACTTCACCGATATGGCTGAGCAGATCCCGTCAGACTGTATGATCCTGACCCTGGCCTGCGGCAAGTTCCGTTTCTTTGACAAAAAGCTTGGAGATATCGGCGGCATTCCTCGTCTGCTCGATGTGGGACAGTGCAACGACGCCTACTCTGCCGTTGCAATCGCCACCGCCCTGGCTGGTGCCTTTGAGTGTGGAGTGAACGACCTCCCCCTCTCTTTTGTCCTCTCCTGGTACGAGCAGAAGGCCGTGGTTATTCTCCTCTCCCTGCTCCATTTAGGGATCACCGACATCCGTCTTGGACCCTCCCTGCCCGCATTCGTGACCCCCAACGTCCTGAATGTCCTGGTAGAGAACTTCAACATCATGCCCACAGGCAAGACTGCGGCTGATGACCTGAAGGCAATCCTCGGCTAAGCCTTTGCCCCATTCTTTTTTTCCTCCAGGCAGGGCACGTCGAGCATTTCGTGTCCTGCCTTTTTGTTTCAAGATTCAACATACGGAGTACCAACATGGACAGTGAAACTCTCCAAAAAACCTACGCAATTGTTCCCGGCCTCAACATGGGTCTTTTTGCGCCTCAAGACCTGGAGACCATCCTCCAGGTAATCAACAAGTACGATGTGCCGGCCACCAAGATCACCTCTGCCCAGCGTCTCGCCCTCCTTGGTATGACTGAAGAGGAATTGGCGGCCCTGCAGACTGAGTTGAAGGGGTATACCCGAAAAACAGCGGTCAATGGTGTCCATTATGTGCAGGCCTGTCCCGGCCTCAAGTGGTGCAAATATGGAGTTGGCGAGTCCCTGACCTTGGGGAAAAAGCTGGAAGAGCTCTCCTTTGCAGAACCACTCAAAGCAAAGGTCAAGGTAGGCGTCTCCGGGTGCCGAATGTGTTGCACCGAGCCCTACCTTCGGGATGTGGGAATCTTTGCCACCAAAAAGGGATGGACCCTGATCTTTGGCGGTAACGGAGGCGGCAGACCACGCATCGGCGACATTATTGCCAAAAACCTGAGTGATGAGGAAGTCCTTGCCTTGGTCAAAAAATGCCTTAGCGTATACCAAGAGAACAACAAGCCACCTTCGCGCACTGCACGCTTCATGGAACGTTTCGGCGTCGATGCCTTAAAAGCAAAGTTTTTAGAATAGTAGTTATCCATGGACACGGAAAGAGGAGGATACCATGCAATGCCCCGGACAAGACAACCGATACTGGGATGGCGAGGCAGTCTTCGAAGTCTCCTGCCCCCACTGCGGCAACAAACTGGAATTCTTTAAAGACGACAGCCAGCGCAGTTGCAAAAAATGCGGGAACCGCGTCCTCAATCCCCGCATCGATTTCGGATGCGCCGCCTACTGTTCCCATGCCGAGCAATGCCTGGGGGCCATGCCCCCAGAACTCCTGGCCAAGCAGAAAAATCTCTTCAAGGACAAACTTTCCCTGGCTGTCCGTAAACGGTTGGTCGGCAGAGATGAGCTCTTCAAAAAAGCAAGTCTCTGCACCGAGATCGCCGAGAAGCTGTGCAAGAAAGAGCAACGAGGCGACATGGCTGCCGTACTTGCCGCCACCCTTCTCCTCGATATAAACACCCCTGGCATCTTGCTTGCAGAATTAAAGGCCGACCTCAAAATGATCGAGGCAGTGACCAGACTGCTCGGTCAGCAACGGCCACACACAGACGAAGAACAGGCATCGGCAGACATCTTCCACGATGCCTGCCTGCTGACCGAACTGCACGTGGCCCCGCAGCAGAAGTCAGAAGCTTCTTTCAAAACAGCAAGCGGAAGCGAGGCCTATAAAGAGCTGTAAAAGGAAGGTCACCGGCAGAGCGACTGCAAGCTTTTGCCGGTGCACCAACAAGCAAAGCAAATTCGCTGCACGGTACTAACTGACAGAACAGTTATCATATCCCATTGCAGACAAGGTCCCCAACGGCTTGTTCTGCCCTGCTCCCATCGTCGCTGAGATATGCGACAGTCCCCTCACATGACCACGCCCGACACTGGTTCAAAATCAATGCAGCAAGGACGAGTCTCCCCTTTGCCTTCTGATTCTGGAGCGAGGGAAGAGCTGGTAACAGACCTCAACATCGTAAAGGATTGAGGCGGTCAGGTCTCTCAGACGATCAAGCTGAAACAGGCGATCAAGAGGAGCCGTTACGATTCTTAGTTTTTTTAAACAAAAAAACATCCATTTGACCCAGGTCAAGGATATTGTGTGACAAAGTGATAGAGTGGAAGCATAGACAAACGCTACTCCCCTTCACTCAACGAGGATACAGATATGAAAATCATGCGAAAAATTATCGAAATCGACGAAGAACTTTGTAATGGCTGTGGACAGTGCGTACCTGACTGTGCAGAAGGGTCTCTGGTCATTATCGACGGCAAGGCCAAGATGGTTGCCGACAAACTCTGCGACGGCCTTGGTGCCTGTCTCGGTTCCTGCCCCACCGGAGCCCTGAAGATCATAGAGCGTGAGGCGGAAGACTTCGACGAAGAGGCTGTGGAAAAACACCTGGCGGCCCAAAAGAGCAAAGAGGCACCACCCAAGTTTTCCGGCTGTCCATCAGCCCAGATCAAGACCTTTGCCCCTCAAACTCCCTGTCAGAATGCCAACAGACCGATTATGGCAGCAGGAGACGGTAGTTCAGCATTGACCCATTGGCCGGTTCAGATCCGTCTGGTTCCGCCCACAGCCCCCTTCCTCCAGGGTGCTGACCTCCTGGTGGCAGCAGATTGCAGCGCCGTATCGGCTCCGAATTTTCAGCAGGATTTTCTTAAGGGGAAGGTGGTCATGATGGGCTGTCCCAAATTTGACGACGGCGAAATGTACGTCCAGCGCTTCAGCGAGATTATCGCCAACTGCAATCTCAACAGCATCACCATCCTCATCATGGAGGTGCCCTGCTGCTCTTCCATGAACGGAATCATCAAGCAGGCCATAGAACGGGCAGGAAAAAGTGTTCCCGTGGAGCAGATCACTCTCTCCACTCAGGGCGCAGTCGTGGAGCGGAAAAACTGGTAACTGACCAACCTGTTCAGGTGCTCAGGCAAGAGGCTGAAGACAAAAGGGAAGGTGAACGCGTAGCTTGGCTACGAGTTCACCTTGGTCTGACAAGGCCCGAACCCACCGGGCTCCAATTTTCACTCTACTGCCTTCATCACCGTAATCAGGACGCCCTGGGCGCACAGCTCTTTGGAACATATAACACCACCTGAAAAAGTAACCACCCGATCCATCTTCCCTGCCATATCTGCTGCACAGAGGAACTGAAACTCATGCCCTTGAGGCATGTTGCCAAGACGTGCCCGCACATCTTTAAAGCCTTTTCAGCAATTCCCGCGATAATCGATTTCTATTTTTTCCATGTTTATTTCCCTATGTCTTCCGCCTCCACTGAAGACGCAAGCAATTTCCCGATTGAAAGACATGCAGGTCAAAAGACTGCACCACCTGAAACAGCGGCCTGCCAAACAAAAACATCTCTTCTTTGCCAACGAGTACAGAATCGTCGACAGCTTTATTGCGAAAGTGCAAATCCCTGTTGATCAATGCCTCCAGCTCAGCAACCGTTCGTTCCGTATCTTCCTGGAGAGCCAGAGGAAGGGATGTAAAATCAGGAAGAGGACAGGTGCTGTTGTGAGTCCTGACCAGCTCCTGCAACGACTCCTCTTCTTCCAGAATATCGAGACGGGAAAGGAGATCGGTTTCCACCAGGGCAAGACTCTCCTCCGGATTCCAGCATTTCAGGGTTCGGCATGCCAGAGGCCGTTTTTTGTAAATGGAACACCTTTTGGTGAGAGGATCATAATAGCAACAGGTCCACTCCCGGCCCGTCCCCCCCAATTTGACAATTTCGGCCTTGGTTGCCTGTGCCTTGTCAGTAAGAGGATTATAGGCAAACTCCCCCCTGCGGATGGTAATCAGGTCCTGACGAGGGATCAGTCTCTGGCGCAACAGCAAAAGATCCTCTCCGTGCAGGGCAGCGCCCCCCTTGGTACAGCAGATTCCGCATTGGATGCAGGATATTTGTTGTCCTTTTTTTTGTCTCTCTGTTGCCGGCAGCAGGCCCATCTTTTCTCCATTTTCGGCCTCTCAAAGAAGCACATCTTTATTTGATGAATCGTTGCCCCTATATACTCCATTCGCCTCCATCGAGCATCTCTTTTCCCGGACCGCTCTCAGTATGGAAAAGCTATATCTGCCTCGAGAAATGAAGCAGATTCGCTTTAGCTTTAGAGGAAGACATGCTATAATTTAACATTGCCGAATCAATTATCACTTCTTTCCGTTCCCTGCCTTGATAAAAAAATCATGATTCCTTCCCCAGCCTTCACAGCCTGCCCTGGATGCGACCTGCTCCTGCAAAAGGTGGAAGTACCGGCTGGAAAAAAAACATACTGCCCCCGCTGCCAGACCCCGCTCTATCAGCAGAAGACCAACTCTGTCACTAAAGTCCTGGCCATCACCATCTGCGGCCTCCTCGCCTACACGCCTGCGATCTTCGCACCTCTGTTGACCCTCGATACCATGGGGATGAGTCAGAGCGGCTCGATCTTTGATGCCTTTCTCAATTTTTACCACCATCAATATTATTTTGTCGCGGTGATGGTCTTTCTCACCAGTATCTTTTTCCCCCTCCTCAAACTGAGTCTCCTTTTTTCCGTGGCCCTGCAAATCAAACTGCGCATCTATACTCCGACACTCCCCTATCTCCTGCGTATGGCTCATCATTTCGATGAATGGAGCATGCCGGAGATCTATCTCATCGCCATATTAGTCACTATCATCAAAATCAGCAGACAGGCAAGCATCCACTACGACCTTGGTTTTTTCTGCTTCCTCTTTCTGGTCCTGACAACCATTGCCTCTGCAGCCGCTTTGGATTCAAGAACCTTCTGGCGGGACATAGAAAAAATGAAATCTTTGCCTCTGGAAAATCTGTCCCATGGCCAATAAATCCGCCTCCAGAGATACCGCAATGGCTGCAGGTCTTATGCGCTGTCATGACTGTGGAAAACTGGTTAGAGCAGACAATGCACCCCAAGATGCCCTCCTGGCCTGCCCTCGATGCGACGCCTCCATACACTATCGGAAATTCGATGCTATTCCAAGGAGCTGGGCCCTGATCATCACTGCAGCCATCCTTCTTTTTCCGGCAAACCTGCTGCCCATCATGCGTGTCGATTTTTTGGGCTCGCAGAAATATTCAACGATTATGGACGGCATCCTCTATTTTTTTCATTCAGGAGAATACGGCATCGGCCTCATTATTTTCATCGCTTCTATCCTGGTTCCCCTCTTTAAAATTATCGGCATGACGCTTATCCTCCTTTCCATCCGTTTTAAATGGAAAACCTGGCTTCGCCACAAGGCTGTAATGTTTCGGTTTATACAGTTTGTCGGACGCTGGTCCATGCTCGATATCTTCATCATAGCCTTGATGTCATCGCTCGTTGATTTTGGCACCTTTACCTCAACCCAGGCCGGTCCTGCGGCCACCTATCTCACCGCGGTGGTCATCTGTTCCATGTTTGCCGCCATAACCTTTGATTCCAGACTGCTCTGGGATGCCTGATACCCCAAACCCTCAACCACTCTCACAAAAAATATTATGGAACGTCCCGTCATTAAAGAGAAAAAAGGCATCTCTCCCATTTGGATTCTGCCCCTGGTCGCCCTCCTCATTGGCAGCTGGCTGCTGTACAAAGATTTTGAAGAATCCGGGGTAATGATCACCGTCCGCATAAAAGACGCCAACGGCCTGACCATCGACAAAACTCAAGTGATGTTCAAAGGACTCCCTGTGGGCACCTTGCGAGGATTCAAAGTGACGCCTGATCTGCAACATATAGATGCCCGTATAGAAATGACCAAGGAAGCAGAGGATGAACTGACAAAGGATACCAAGTTCTGGGTGGTCCGCCCCGAGGTGTCGATGAATCGTATCACAGGACTCGATACTCTGGTCAGTGGCAGTTATTTTGAAGTTCAACTGGGAACCGGCACAGAACAGTCCCATTTTTTTACAGCCCTGGACGAAGCACCGCCTCTCTCGAAACACGTTCCAGGTCTGCACCTGACTCTGCAATCCCTCACCGCCACTTCCCTTTCCCCCTCTTCTCCCGTACTCTTTAAAAAAGTTGAAGTGGGAGAGGTAATCTCCAAAACCCTGGAGGAAGACGGATCCATAACAACCAGGATTATCATCTATCCGCAATTCATGGCTCATGTCAGCACCAACAGTCGCTTTTATCTCAACAGTGGTATTTATCTCCAGGCCAATCTGCCAAAGATTTCCTTACAAATCGATCCCATCAAGACCATTATCAAGGGCGGTGTCAGCTTTGACACAGCTCCGGGAGGCAAAGCGATCGATGACAACACAGCAAAAACCTTTCCTCTGTACAAAGACCGGCAAACCGCTCAACAGGCTGATGATATAGAAATAGAGCTGACCTTTTCTGTTGACCATGGCCTGGAGGCCGGTGCCGACATCCGCTATCAGGGAGTCAAGATTGGATCGGTGACCACAGTAGAACTTGAGGATGATTTCAAGACTGTCCGGGCAAAAGCTCATATCTATAAGTCTCTGAATCGCCTCCTCCGCGACGACACCTACATCTGGGCTGTCAGCCCCAGATTCAGCCTGGCAGGTGTTTCCAACTTTGATACGATTATGAAGGGATCATATCTTAACCTGATCCCCGGCAACGGCAAGCCGACAAAATCTTTCCAGGTACGCGATTCAAGACCGGTCAACCAGCCACTCAGCAAGGGACTGAATCTCATCCTGGAAACAGACCGTCTCGGATCCCTCGGATATGACAAACCAGTATATTATCGCCAGGTACAGGTGGGGCATACCACCGGCTACGAACTCTCAGCCACCGGTCAGAATGTCCTTATCTACCTCAATATCCACGAACCCTATGTCAACCTGATCCGGGAAAACACCAGATTCTGGAACATGAGCGGCCTCCGTATCAAGGGAGGCTTGATGACATCGATGAAAATCACTACCGAATCCATGGCAGCGATTCTGGACGGGGGAATCTCGTTCAGTACCCCGGAAAAAGAAGACATGGGAAACCGCGTCGCCAACGACCACCACTTCACCCTCCACTCCGACCCTGATGATGCCTGGCTCAACTGGAGCCCGGCCCTGGAACTGGGAGAACTCCCTGACAAATAGATACAAGAAGTAGGGCAGACAAAAAAAGAAGAAACGACTCCTGGCTCGCAGTAAGTGGGGTTAAAAAAGCAAACTGAAATTCCATCACTTTTGACAACGACTCAACAACGAACAATTCACCCCATATTGTGGGAGCGGCTTCAGCCGCGAATGGATGTGGCGCGAAGGAAGAATTTCTTTTTCGGATACCTGGGGCTACCATTCGCGGCTGAAGCCGACTCCTACTTTGTCTTTCCGTGTTTGCTGGTCTGGGGGTGTTTTTGGGGAGTTGGGATCCCCCTTCGTTTAACAGCCGGCTCCCACAAGAGCCTACTTGCTTCACCGCACTTCCCCGGCAGCCATATCATGGCAATCTCAATTGTCGATTAAGCAAACATCGCAGCCAGGACTCAGACAAGAAGTATCCTCTCCTTGTGGGAGCGGCTTCAGCCGCGAACCGCTCTCCAGCAGTGCTGAACTGGACAAGGGGATCACCGCAAGCCCTCTTCCTTGACAAATCCCCCCTTTTTAGGAAAAAAGACAAATTTCTTCTCTTCCCTTGTCTCCGATCACACTCCATCCCGAAATACGGATTGAACCTATTAGCCGGCGAAGGCATCTTCTAATCGACATATTTTCCTCTCACCCTAATTTTTTTTATTCTTGCCAAAAGCATTACCCTCCAGCATATTCAAGCTTTTTCTTCAAATTATCGCAGCGAACACCACGCTGTAGCATTGCTTATCGCCAATCCTTGTTATACAATATATTTAAGATAGATTTCAGTTCAATGAATACAAGAAAAAGCCTAACCTGTCGTGAGACAGGGACGGAAAGCCACGGATCTGCAGCAGATAGCCGGGCTACCTTGGAATGAGGTAGTTCGGCTTTTTTTATTGACCTGGAAAGTGATGACATCCCTGTTCAGAATCCCCCTCCAGAAAAAGACAGTATCTTCGGTACAACAGTTGCAATCAGGGCTCTAACAGGAAGACAGAGAAGGAACAGGCAGCTAGAGAGAGGGTTACACTTTTTGTCATAACTATTCAGGAATGCCCAATAATTGGCAAACAACCATTCTGTAACTGTTTAGCAGTGCTTTCTATTCGTTCAGTTAGGACTTCGAAGCATACTCGTGCTATTCGAAAAGGCCTCAATGGACGCAGATGACCTGCTGCTGAATAGTTACCTTTTTTTCTTTGTCTCTTTTCATGTGGCAACAGCTCAACGGGTAACCGACTAACGTCGATCTACGAAGTAAATTCGTCAGCAGCAGGTAGCAGGGACACCGGTCATGAGTCTATCCAACAGGCTATTACACGAGATCCTCTTCAATACCATCAGTCATGATCTTGAATTGGCTAATTTGACAGGAGTTCTCCTCTACCCGTCAAATCTGACAAACAGGGAGATGATGTGAAATGAACAAGAAAAACAATCTGCTCAGTAAGTCGGTTAGCGTATGCATTGTAAGCCTGATGCGACACCATCACTTGAAGGACCATGAACAGGCCTATCTGTTTGTACAACTCTGCTCGTAACGGCGTAAAGGCAAGAGGTGAGTCAATGCAATCATATTCTAGCGTACGAAGCGTCCTTCGGGACATAAGCATCTTGGCAATATCTCTTTTTTTTCTGGCAGTCGTTCTTCCTGTCTCCCTCGTTCATGGCAGCGATGGTGATTTCGTGTGGGCAAAGGCCATCGGTGCGAAGGAAAGCGATCGTGGCCATAGCATATTCATAGATACTTCCGGAAACATCTACACCACCGGCCTGTTTAACGGCACTGTTGACTTTGACCCCGGACCAGGAATTTTCAACCTGACCAGTGCAGGTACGACGAATGATATTTTTATAAGCAAATTTGACAGCAACGGCAATCTTGTCTGGGCCAAGGCCATCGGCGGACAATTAAGCTGTATTGGATATGGCATCTCCGTTGATACTTCCGGAAACGTCTATACCACCGGTTTTTTTTGGGGCACTGTCGATTTTGATCCCGGACCAGGGATTGCAAACCTGACCAGTATGGGTTGGAGCGATATCTTTATCAGCAAGCTGTCCAGCAATGGCAACTTTCTCTGGGCCAAAGCCATAGGCGGTACACTCTATGATAACGGCTATGCTATCTCCCTGGATTCTTCCGGAAACGTATACACCACCGGCTACTTCGAGGGCACCGTCGATTTTGACCCCGGACCGGGGATTGCAAACCTGACCAGTGCAGGAGGAAATCAAGATATTTTTATCAGCAAACTGTCAAGCAACGGCGACTTTTTCTGGGCCATAGCCATAGGTGATGTCGCAGACGATATTGGCTATGCCATTGCCGTAGATACTTCCGGCAACGTCTACAGCACCGGTTTCTTCCAAGGTACTGCCGACTTTGACCCCGGACCAGGGACTGCAAACCTGACCAGTATAGGTGGGATCGATATCTTTATCAGCAAACTCTCCAGTAACGGCGACTTTGTCTGGGCCAAGGCCATGGGCGGAACTTCAGGCGGTGAGGGACTGGGTATCGCCGTAGACGATTCCGGCAACGCCTACACTACCGGCTACTTCACCGGCACTGTTGACTTTGACCCCGGCGGAGGGACATTCAACCTGACCAGCCTGGCGGGCAGCCAGGATATTTTTATCAGCAAACTGTCCAGCAACGGCGATGTTATCTGGGCCAAGGCCATGGGTGGGACTTTGAATGAAGAGGGATATGGTATTTCAGTAGATACTTCCGGAAACGTCTATACCACCGGCTTCTTCCAAGGAACTGCCGATTTCGACCCGGGAACAGGGAGTTCCGACCTGACCAGCACAGGTTGGAACGATATTTTTATCAGCAAACTGTCCAGTAACGGCGATTTCACCTGGGCAAAAGCCATGGGTGGAACCTTAGACGAATATGGAAAGGGTATCGCCGTAGATACTTCCGGGAATACCTACATCACCGGCTACTTCTACGACACTGTCGATTTTAACCCGGGAACAGGAACTTTCAACCTGACAGCTGATAGTGATGACATGTTTATCGTTCACCTGAGCGGCTCTCTTTCCACCTTCCCGTGGCCGATGTTCCTACCAGCCATTACCGGCGGACCTTAGCCATAAAAAAACAATGTAATAAAAAACAGTTATGTCCGGTTGAAGAATTGTATGTTTTTTCATCGTTTACGCTGCTTCGGATTTTTTTTTCGTTACTCTTTTCTGGCAATTGCCAGTTGTTTTGCTTATTGAATCACCTCATTTTGAATTTGACTATGAAGCTTACGAATACAATACCTCATGATCTTGAAATGACTCATTTGACAGGAGCTCTACTCTGCTCATCAAATCTGACAAATAAGGAGGTGATATAACAATTAAAGCACTATGGGCAGGAGTGGACCGATAAACAACACTAAAAAATAAAGGACTGTGAAATGAACAAAAAAAACAATCTGCTTAGTAAGTCGATTAAAGTCTGCATTATGTTACTTGTAGGGGCCACGTCTACGGTCGTTTTTGCACAGCAGGGAAAAGTCATTTCCAGCTATGGACCAACGAATCAGACCGAGACCTTCACTCAAATCAAAGCCGCACGTATGGCGGTGAAAAATGAACGCGCTCAACTGCAAAAGAAGTTATTAACCTCCCGCTATGATCTTTCAAAAAAGACTGCCGCAATAGACGTCATGTCAGGAGGAAAAGCCCTGCCAATTGGACCGACCGCCAACCTTCAGGGAACAACCTGGAAAGATCTTGATAAAATGACCCCCGAGCAGATCAAAGCGAAAGGGGTATTCCCTTACAAACCCCTGCCGTTCGCCGATCACGCAGAGGGAGGCATGCTTTTCCCAGAGATGATCACCAAAGCTTTACCCCGCCTCGTTCGCTTTGACCTGGATTTCGATCTGCCTGAACATATCCTGCCGGATCCGGCCCCGGCGATTTTCCTCACCACCCGACCCGACCTCGGTGATGTGGCCAAGGGACGACTTATCACCATCGACAATTACTATGAGATCTTTAACGGACTCTTAAATCCCAAACAGCTCGAAGGGTTACGTCTCCTGGTGACCCAGTTTCCCCAACAGCAATTCAACGCCACCGAAGACCGACGTACCGACAGGCCGAGCCTGGGCGTAACCTGTTTCGACTGTCATGCCAACGGTCATACCAACGGTGCAAATCATCTGGTTGGCGACATTCGGCCACAGGAATTCAGACATCGGATCGAAACCCCTACCTTGCGCGGAGTGAATGTCCAGCGTCTCTTCGGTTCTCAGCGGGCACTGAAAACAGTGGAAGACTTTACCGAATTTGAGCAACGCGCTGCCTACTTCGACGGAGACCAGTGCATGGCCTCGAAAAAAGGGGTTAATGTTCTCGAAAGGGGATCGCAAGTGCATTTCATGGCAGAATTTATGGCCCTGCTGGATTTCCCCCCGGCAACCAAGCTCGACATCTATGGTGAACTCGATCAAGCCCAGGCTACCCCCAGCGAACTGAGCGGCGAAGAGCTTTTCAATGGCAAGGCCCGCTGCTCCACATGCCACCCTGCCCCTTACTACACCGACAACAGCATGCATGACCTCAAGGCTGAACGGTTTTATAAGATGGAGCTGGCAAACGGAATGATGATGGCCCACGACGGCAGCATCAAAACATTCCCCTTGCGAGGGATTAAGGACTCCCCTCCCTATATGCACGACGGGAGATGTTTCACCCTTGAAGATACAGTGGAGTATTTCAATCTTATTCAACAACTTCACTTGAATGACCAGGAAAAGGCCGATCTGGTGGCCTTCATGCGCTCCTTATAAGGACCGGTCTCCAGGAAATCGAATGAGGGGGACGCCTGTTCCCCTCATTCCTAGGATCATCCAGAATCTACAAAAACACATTATGGCAGATAAGGGCATGAACACGATCAGGCCCGAATAGAGATGGCCTTTTATTGAACCGAAAACAAAGGAGTCAGAACAATCTTCCCTGGCAAGGAAGTGAAGGTTTGTCAGTTCAGGGTACATTATTTTAAAAGCTCGCAGACAACCATTATTGACAGGAGGTGGAGGATGTTCAACATACGGACAAAAATTCAATCACGCACCCTGGTAGCACTATTATTTATTGGCATACTGTTTCCCCCTTCCAGTTCTTTTGCTCTTGAGGAAGGCGGTTTTGTTTGCCGGGAGGAAAGCGGTGCAGTCAATGAAACATGGAATTTTATCAAACACTTTTCCTACGAACAGTATTACTGGGCAGTACCCGAGGTATTTACCACCTGGGATGCATCCTATGTCGACAACATGGATACCGCATTTTTCAGCGGACATGGCGGTAATTTTTCGATAACTACCCTTAGAAATTGCTGTGACCCGGTTAATTTTGCCGGTGGTGCAGTCTCACTTGGCGATCTGGATCTCGAATTTCTCACTATTGATGCCTGCAGTGTCGTTCCTTCGCCACTTGAACGAGCTGACTGGGCCAGCGGCTGGTGGAAAGTCTTTCACAAACTTCATCAGTTATTAAGCTTCCGCACCACCGGATGGTATGACGGAAGAGTGGAAGATCAATACGCTAAAAATCTGCTGGCTGGTCAAAAATATATTGATGCATGGTTTAATGCCGCAAATTCGGTCCGTTCCGGAACCTATCCCGGCTATTGTGCTGTCATCTGGGCCTACCCGCAAGGCAGCCATCCCGGCACCGCGAATGACACATATTACAGTCAGGCCTCTGACCCTCCCTATGATTTAGGAATCATGGCTATCACCTATCAATATTAATTAAAAAGGAGGGTTTGACAATGAAAAAAAATCAGCCCTGTTTTATACTTAACTCTTTTGTTATATTAACAATATTGGCATGGAACTATTCTTTACATGCAGCAGAAGTTACAATCATGGCAAAGGTTCCCCAGCCAAAAGCCGAGTACTCCGTCTATAAGATGGAAGGAGCTCCTGTCAATAATAAAGAGATTATAGCGCGTTGCGCCAACATAGCGAAAGTATCAGGTTTCAAATCATTTTCACGAGAGATGATGAAACCGGTAGAGGATCGCTTGGCCATGCTTGGCGACGAAATTCAACTCAGCATGAATACGAGCGGATCTGAGTTTTTTTATTCTAATTTTCCTGCCTTAAAGCTGACTGAAAAAACCGGCCGTCTGTATTCGGATGAAGAGGCTATCAAACTATCTCACAACTATTTGAAAAAAGCAGGTTTAATGCCCAGGTATGAGCAAGAATTGAAGATTGATCATGTGGGCGGTATCATGCAAATGTTAAGTAATGGAAAATCGCCGGAGAAAAAAGCTGTAGTGGTTTATTTTCGACGTGAACTCGACGGCATACCTGTTCGCAATTTCGGCTCTTCCATTACGGTGACCCTTGCCGAATCTGAGATTCCTGTGGGAGTCCAATATCATTGGCGTGAAGTTGCCTCCAGGAGCAAAGTCAGCAGTCGAAGCTTTTTAAATGCTGATGAAATAACTCAATTGATCAAGGAGGATATCAACCGTGTCTATGCAAAAGATGCCAAGGTGACTGTCGATACTGTTGCACTGGTTCTTTATGACAACGGAGGTGATTACATTCAACCTGCCTATCTATACGAGGGTATCAGCAAATCATCAGTAAGAGGTGTCAGTGACATGCCGGTTTTGGGTTATGTAGCGGCACTCAAGAAAGTATATGAACCGATTCATCACCCGGCGTATTCAGCGGAACTGAAGACTCCGACGGTCCGCATCGAAAAACCGAGTCATGATAAAGATGAATAGTAGTCATTTCCTCCCCCATTCAGCACTTCAACATGTATGGGGGATTTTCAGGAACAGTTTCCAGGTCATTTCGGGAATGGGTCCAAGTATCAAAAAATTCTTAGCATACAACGCCCTCCATTTCCTGTGGTGACCTCTACAGAAAAGGGCGCGCATAGAGAAAGGAACCAGGGACAGAACGACAAAAGTCTTTCCAATCGAGCCATTTCTCTATTTTCTCTTTGGGTACAAATATCTTTTTTGGAACAGAGAAAGTGTGATATAATCTGTTTGTGTTCCTGCGCTATTTCTTTACCCGTTGATAATTCCTCCAAACAAAAAAGACGCATGAACATCTTATGCAAAAAATTTCCCCAGCACATTTGTACCGGTTCAACCGACAAGAGACGTACCCATTCCTGAGAATCAGTTCATTAGCCACTTTCAAGCAAGATGCTGGAAAGTGATTTGTTTCATTTCACCCAGAGAGGAGAAGAATGAAAAAAATGTACAAGACATTACTCGTGGGCTCAACACTGGCTATTACAGCCATGACCCTGACAGTCACCACCATGACAGCCACGGCCGAGACCATGATCAAAAAAGAAGGGATAGAAAACCACAACGAAGCCTGGGCCCCGCATTTCCCTCTCCAATATGATTCATGGAAACAGACAATCCAGAGTGAGCAGATCGATGACATGCTCGCCAAGAAACCGCAACTGGCTGTCCTCTGGGCAGGATATGGCTTTGCCAAGGATTACAATGCCCCACGCGGCCACTTCTACGCCGTTCAGGACAACATCAACTCTCTGCGCACCGGTGCCCCGGTGGGACCAATAAGCGGCCCCATGCCCACGGCCTGCTGGAGCTGTAAATCTCCTGATGTGCCGCGCATGATGGCCGAGGTGGGTGAAATGGAGTACTTTACCGGCAAATGGGCCAAGTACGGAGACGAAATCGTCAACCCCATCGGCTGTGCCGACTGCCATGACAGTCAGACCAGCGAACTGGCCCTGTCCCGTCCCTATCTGAAAAAGGCATTAGAGGTCAGTGGAGTGAAGCTTGATGAGATCACCAAGGATGATATGCGCTCCCTCGCCTGTGCCCAATGCCATGTCGAGTACTACTTCAAAAAAACGGAGTGGACCGACAAAGGCGGCGAGCAGAAAACCGCGGCCGTGGTTACCCTTCCCTGGGCCAAGGGGCTCGGCGCTGAAGACATGGAAAAATACTATGATGAAATAGAGTTCAAGGACTGGACCCACCAGATCAGTAAGGCACCTATGCTCAAGGCCCAACACCCTGGTTACGAACTCTATAAGACCGGTATCCATGCCCGCAGTGATGTCTCCTGTGCCGACTGCCATATGCCGACCAAGAGCAAAGACGGGAAAACCTACTCCGACCATAACCTCCAGAGCCCACTCAACGATATCGAAAACATCTGCCTCAACTGTCATGACCAGGCTGAAGAGGATTTCCGAAACATAGTCGAGCAGAAACTGGAGCGCAAGGAGCAGTTGATGGAAATTGCCATGGACAACCTGGCCAAAGCCCATCTCGAGGCTGGCAAGGCCTGGGAGCTGGGAGCCACCGAGGCCGAGATGGCTGATATCCTCACAGATATCAGGCACGGCCAGTGGCGCTGGGATTACTCCATCGCCAGCCATGGTTCCTTTTTCCATGCCCCGGAAGAGACCCTGCGCCTGCTTGCCGTATCCAATGAAATCGCCCAAAGAGCACGCCTGAAACTGGTCAAGGTCCTGGCCAAATATGGTGCTGTGGACTACATGGCTCCCGATTTTTCCAGTAAAGAAAAGGCCCAGAAACTGGCCGGTGTAGACCTGGCAACGTTGGTCGCCGAAAAGCAACAGTTCAAGGCCACCCTCCTCCAGGAATGGAATACCCAGGCGGTCAAGAAGGGAAATCTGAACCTTGACTCCCGTAAGGGCATGAGCGACAAAAGCTCTTACTCCAATTAAGTCTCACTCTCCCCGAATGTAGCGGGTGTATAAAAAAGGCCCTGACCGGAACTCATTCCGGTCAGGGCCTTTTGTGTCCAGTAATTCCAACCCGATCCAGTTTCCGGACCATACAAAATCCGCACTATTTTTAACCACGACACAACGAACAATCCGCTCTATATGTGGGAGCCTACTTCAGCCGCGAATTGCTCCCCCATATACCTCAGCCAGACAAGAGGTCGCTTCACCACCGTATTCGCGGCTGAAGCCGGCTCCCACAAGGGCCTACCTACTTCACCATACTTCCCCGGCTACGATATCATGGCGATCTCAACTCTCGCTCAAGCAACCTCCGCAGCCAGAACTCAGATAAGGAGTGACATCCTATCCAAGTGGGAGCAGTTTCAGCCACGAATTGCCCCCATATAGTTCAGCCAGACAAGAGGTCGATTCACCACCGTATTCGCGGCTTCAGCCGGCTCCCACAAGGGCCTACCTACTTCACCATACTTCCCCGGTAGCGATATCATGGCAATCTCAACTCTCGCTCAAGCAAACTCCGCAGCCAGAACTCAGACAAGGAGTGACATCCCCTCCAAGTGGGAGCGGCTTCAGCCGCGAATTGCCCCCACACTCCTAAAAAAGTCAAACAGACCCCGCCCCCTGTTCGTCTAAAAGAGAAATGTTTTAAACCTGTTACAAAAACAATAACAATGTGAATCCAAAGGACCCAACCTTGCCCTCCTGCAGGGGGTGATTTTCCTTCCTCCCTTTGGCACTGGCTAAGCACCACAGGAGATGCCGATGAAGAAATTTGAACTCTTTGAGCAAAGCGAGTTCCCTTTTGTTCTCCCTGCCTCGAAAAGACAGGGAATTGAAGAGATGCAAGAGAGGGTTCTTAACAAAGAATTACCTTTCAACATCAAGGCAATAAAAGTATCTTAACCAGGGTTCTCATTGATCTACTGTGATAGTTTTCATCAACCAAGGGGAAAAATATGAAATTTTTATCGTGGTCCGCCATCTTTTTTGCAGCCTCAGTCTGCATCCTTATCCCCTTGCGCGGCCAGTCGGAAGCTGCTGACAAAGATATTCCCCTTAATCCCATCATTTCCCTACTCCTGTCAAAGAGCCTTTTTTTTACTCCTCAGAACGTGACGGTCAAGGTGGACGGTATTCAAGGGACACCGCTGACCCTGATACTGAACGACCAGGAGGAAATGACTCTTCCTGCAGACGGAAGCACCTCTTTTCAAACACAGTTGAAGAGTTTTGCCAACTATCAGGTCAAGATCAAAAATTCTCCCATCCTCCCCAATCAGGGGTGCAGGATGTCCAATGCAACGGGCATCATTGTTCTGAAGGAGGCTGTTGTCACAGTGGACTGCACCACCAACGGCTACCCGGTGGGCGGAACGGTGAGCGGTCTTGACGGGGTCGGCCTGACCTTGGCTCTGGAGGACCAGACCCATGGCGGTATCCAAAGGCGAAAGATGAAGGCAGATGGTGATTTTGTTCTGGCCGCTCTTTTGGATGGCTCACAGTACAACGTAACGATTCTCTCCCAGCCCATTGATAACTCTCAGATCTGTACTCTGGAGAATGGCAGCGGAACAGTATCCGGAGGAGCTGTGACCGACCTTGCCGTCTCCTGTACGACGAGAGCAGTGAAGATGAACATTACTCGGTTCGGACTTCTGAGCGGTGATAGCGTACCCATTGCAGACAATGCTCCCGGCTGGATTCCAGAGCCCACCTTTTCTGTTTCAGGGGGAACCGATGGGAGCCTGCTGAAGATGACATCAGCCTGGGTGGTGGATGGCGATGCCTATGATTTTTCGATTGTTGGCACATCACAAGATGGGAAAGAATGCGCGCTCACCAATCGCAGCGGAATCGCCGATGACCTCATTACCATGGAACTGCACTGTTATCCGGCAAGCTCCAGGACGGTCACTATAGGCGGCAACGTTGATGGTCTCGGCCTCAACATGATCACCCCTACCACTATCACCCTGAGCCTCAACAACGGCTTGGAGTACCTGGATGTCAGCGGACCCAGCGATGCAAACGGGCAGGACTTCACCTTTAACCTTTCCCTGTACCCATTGCGCGTGGTCGACGGCAGTGTCGTCCCCAATATCTATTCCGTATCCATTGCCAAACAGCCCCAAAGCGCGATCTGTACCGTGGAAGCCAACGCCACGGGTAACACGACCGTCGATGTCACCGATGTCCATGTCGCCTGCGTTCCCTATGTGGAGCCTGTAGCCCAGATGAGCCCAGGCATATTTGTCCCCAATGCCGGACCGCTGGACGCAAGCCTGACCACTCTCGGGGATGCACCCAGCGTCACCTATAGCTGGGGTTCCTCTTCTGTCCATGATTTTTCGTTTACCAACAACGGGACAACAGATCCACAGGGTGTCACCATCCATACGGACCTGCTGGAAGACCCTCTTTATCTGGATGAAGCCTCCTGTGTCGATGATCCCCTCTGTTTTACAGATATCATCTCCAACGGCTTCTCAATCGACGCCACTGTCGCGGACACCGGTATCAACCTTTATGTCGTTGATAGTGGAGGGCATGAATCGTCAGACAGTGAAACCACATATGTCTATGACGAAAACTATGCCTATGTCAAAAGACTCGGAACAGGAACTGGCGCTTCACCCGATAACGCCGCTGGGGATATTAAAGTAGCTATTGCCTATGCAAAAGCCAACGGCAAGAGCAGGGTCGCCATTGCCCAAGGAACCTATACCATTAACATCGACAATGGTCCTGTCACCATGGTTGAAGGAGTATCCCTCTACGGTGGGTATTCCGCTTCCACCTGGGAGTATGATCCGAAAACGTATCGAACAGAAATAAGGGCCCAGGGGACAGGAGTAATCGCCGATGTAACACCTGCCAACCCGATCAGCACTGTTATTGCCGGGTCTGGTATCACTGAAGCAACTTGGATTCAGGGACTCAATATTTATGGCCCGCTGCTTTTAAATAAGGCACCGGTCACCGCTCTGTTCATTACTGGTGGAAATGTGACGGTGCAGGATAACACTCTTGTCAGCTCCAACCAAGGTGCTGGAGGATGGACCGGTCTAACCATTGCCGATCGGAGTAACTCACTCATTAGAAACAACATTATTATAGCTGATGACGGTCCTTTTGCGGAATTAAGTGAGGTGATTCGCTCTGGAACCGGAATAGTAATTTACGGAGCTGCCCCCACCATTGATTCTAACCGTATCCGTGGTGGCGGTGTCCGAGGAATTGGAGTGACAGTCTATGATGCTATGCCAAATATTTTCAACAATACCATCATCGGTTGTGAAGACAAGACCATGTCTCAGGTCTGTTATGGTGTTGAATATTTAGGTGGGCAGTCGCTTGCTGGCGGTAAACTCTATAACAACACCATCTTTGGCGGCAAGTCCTATACTGATTCAACAAGTAATCTCGGAGTGCAGAGTGTAGCTGTCATTACCTCCGGCATTTGGGCATCACCAGAAATTGTGAACAATATTCTCTATGCTCAAAATAATACAGTAGGGGCAGAAATAAAAACTGAGAACCGAGCTACCTGTATTGCAAGCCTGAGTATCTCGCCTGGTGCTCTCCCCGCCAGTATCTATAATAATGCATGTATTCGTGGTCAAGAAACCTGTTTTCATAACTTGCAGGTCCGAGATTCTCGGAATATGTGGGAAAAGGCTTGGGATACAATGACGGAGAATGTCTCTTCATACGGACCCATTGGTCTATTAGCTTTTCCAGCTGGGGTTTTACAGTATTCTCTTGTAGAGACTGCAGCTCAGTACAATTGGGTGTGCCGCACAGCAGCAGATTCTAATTTTGATGTTTTTTGGGAACAGTTGTCAGATACTCTTAAAGAACAATATGAAACTGCATTTGAATTCTTCGACTACCATCTGGAATGGCTGCCATCAGGTGGCAACGTCGACGTAAATGATCCTAACTTTTTTGTCGACATCGACGGACCGGATAATAATTTCTCCACCATTGAAGACAACAACTGGAACCTGACCGGTTCAGCCCCTGTCGCGATTATCGAGGGCGGTAAATGTCTGGCACCTGAAGTCTTTCGTGATATGGACCGGGGCGCCAGCCGTACACCTCTCTGGAGCGCCGCCTCCGGCTGTTTTGAGGAGACAGGCTACTCCATGGGCGCTTATGAATATAATTATTGAGTTAACAACTCTCCGGTGAAATGATACCGGGGAGTTGTTTTGCCACAGAAATTGCTCTGGGGGAATTTATAAGATAGCAGTGATGATTTATACATTTTATGTTTTTCCGGATCTGTCAAACTTTTGTTATCCCCCAGCAAAGCCGGGGGATAACCGTAAGGAAATTATCCTTCCAGATTGATTTTTTGAGATATATTTTTGTAATGTTGCAACAATAGCAATCTGGTGTCCAATCAAGGAGATAAAATGAAAAATAAATTATCGGCTTTGTGCCTTGCCAATGTGTTATTTTTTAGCACTGCCATAATGGCTTCCGACAAAGTCGTCATTATTCCTATGGGGGCTACCACTAATATTGAAGCCTCAATAAACTGGCAGGGAGAATGGGCGGATGGCGTACCCTACGCTAACGGGGACGCAGTTCAGTACCAGGGAAGCAGCTATCTTTGTGTTGCCAACCATATATCTTCTCCTGTTGATTCTCCACCCCATGCCTATTGGGATTTAGTGGCCTCTGTCGGAGCCGAGGGGGGCGAAGGTCCGGCCGGTCCGAAAGGTGATACTGGCGATACCGGCTCTCAGGGGCCAGCAGGTGTTCAGGGTGACGCAGGCGATACCGGTCCTCAGGGACCAGCAGGTGTTCAGGGTGACACAGGCGATACCGGTCCTCAGGGCATCAAAGGTGATACTGGCGATATTGGTCCTCAGGGTCCTGCCGGAGCTGATGGTATAACTGGCCCCGCCGGTGTTGATGGTGTTGATGGTGTTGATGGCATCAACTGCTGGGATTTGAACGGTAATGGCGCATGTGATCTAAAGAGTGAGGATGTGGACAAAAATGGTTTTTGCACTGTACTAGACTGCCAAGGACCAGAGGGTCCAGCCGGCCCCGTTGCCGGTACAGATGGGCAACTTGTCTATAACGATAACGGCAGCGCAGCTGGTTCTGAAATATATTATGATAAGAGTACAGACAATGTCGGAATCGGTGTAGTTCCGACCTCATCTTATCAGCTTAGCGTGACGGGTGACGTTACAGACTCAGCTACCGGTCTGTTTGAAAATATAAGCAATTCAAGTGTTGGCTGGGCATTATATGGTAATGCCTTTGGCAACGGAGGTACCACTCACTATGGCGTATATGGGACGGCAAGTGGGGCCACTACTAACTATGCGGGGTATTTCAAGGGAGACACGGTTATCACCGGAAATGCTGCCATAGGCACAACACCATTGACCTCCACAAGACTGAAAGTTGAAGCCACTACTGAAAACATCGGCACTTCATTGGCCGGTTTTTATAACAATCCAAATAACTCCACAGGTTCCACGAGTATCGGCTTGCAATCTGAAGTAAAAGGCGTTGGAGGTGTCCATCATTACAGTATATCAGGTGAAGCCAGCGGAGCAGAAACTGATAATATTGGAGGAAAGTTTAATGCCAATGGTGACAGTACAAATTACAATATGGGTGCGGCCGGCGATGCCAGTGGCTCACAAGGCCTAAATATCGGTGGAAACTTTTCAGCAAACTCCGCAGTAGGTATTCAAAATCGTGGTGTTGCTGGATATGCAAGCAGTGGTTCAGAAAATTATGGTGGTTATTTTGAGTCGTTTTATGCCGGATCCTCAACTGATGGTTCAGTAGGTTACGGTGCTAAGGGCAAAGCCACTGGAGGTTATTCTGCTTTCGGTGTTTATGGCGAAGCAAGCGATGCCGTGTACTCTTATGGTGTCTATGGAATATCTTCTGCTTCTAATGGTATCGGTGTTTATGGACAAAGTTCCTTCCGTGCCGGCTATTTTGCTGGAGATGTTTATGTAACAAAGGATGTTTCAGCCCTTTCATTCACAGACAGAACCCCATACCCCAAAGACATACAGACTGCCTACGATGCGGTCCTCTCCATGCAGAGGCTTCCTGAGGGCGAATACGATGCGTTTGACAAAGAAAACCAGCTTGACCATTCTACTTTGCATGAATTTGTAAAATCTAAAGACGGTGAACACAGAGATCTTTCTGCCACCGTCTCAGCCCAAAATGAAGTAATCAAAGACCTGATCAAGAGGATAGCGCAGCTGGAAGCTCAACAGGCTGCACAATAAATACAGATAATGATAGATAACTAAAAACGGCAAAGCTTTCTTACTGGTGGGCTTTGGCGTTTTTTGTTTATAACGACGGCAATCCGCCTCAAAAAAAGGTGCGCATGAGAGCATGCCCAAAAGGGCTCACCCATTAGAAGACCCCTTGTTGTGAATGTGTGGTAGAGAAAAATATGTCTAAACCACTACGCAGAGAATATCCAGGCATGGTATCACGTTATGAACCGGGGCAGGCGAAGAGAGAAGATATTCCTCTCGTCCAACTACTATGAACTTTTCAGTGCCGTTCTTCAGGAAACCGTTGAAATGTTTCATCTCAAAGTCTCCGCCTACCGCCTCATGTCTAACATTACCATCTGCTACTCCACGCCCCGGACGGCAACATATCCCGCGACATGAGGCATATCAACTTGCCCTTTTTTCTTTGTGATAATTACTATTTTGTAGGAATGAACGTTGGAATTATTTCAAAATATGATGTGAAAATAGGTAAATATACCCATTTTCAAATTAATCAATCTGTGGTTAACTTAAAATATAGTTAATTTTAAATTCAATTAAAAGCCAAACTTTGAGCGATCAAAGGACGGAAAGCTACGGGACTATACCAGTCAGCCGGGTTGCAAATTTAATGCAGCCCGGCTTTTTTTTTCTGTCCAATCAAAGAAGGCATTGTTTTTACCTAGTGAGTAACCATGTGAACGGGATTAGCAGTTAAAGGAAAAATAAGGGGTGTCATAGGTTTTTATCACTGTCAGGCCAGGTCAGGGCAAAGGAACATGCGGCTTGTCCCCTGTTATTTCTTTGATAATGAAGACGCCAAGATAAAAGAATCAAAAGGTGTTTGCAAAAATACAACGGTGTTTCCATGCTCAAGAACAAACAACAGATCCTTGTTGCTATTGAGGCTTTTTGGGATGACGGCCAGGAATATGTTGTTTAGAGCCGATGGTTCAAATGATAAAAGAAAATTTTGAATTTATCAAACTGAGGAAAAAAAATTATTTGAAACACCCAAATACCCTACCGACAGAGGATTGATCACTGAAAAGAAGAATTAATAGAACCCTTCAAAGTTAGCCAGTCATGGCTATGTTGCAGATCGTTATTTTCACAAATGAGGTCCTTTTTTTTGACAACTCAGGCCTTTGTAAAGAACGTTTTCAGAAGGAATGAAAAAGACGGAAAAATCACCGAAAACTTTTTTTGATAGAAGAGATATGGAACAAAAGCATCCATTGCCGCAGCAACTCCAGAATAAGAAGGGGGAACACCACTAACCCAGAAAGGAACCTGCCAGGCACCCACACCATCAATAAAAGGAGGTTAATGTTATGAAGATTCAGACTGTTACTCCCACAACAGTAACTGCGGTTCTGGTTTGCCTACTCGCTTTCGGAGGTGGCGCTATCGAAGCCATGGGTGAAGAAGGCGCCGGCAACAATTTGTCCTATCCGGCTGTATTGATAGACGGGCCTTCCATTGACCCACACTTTACCATTCAGGGTGAAGTACTTGGTGAGACCTATTCGTATGGCTGCGAAGGCAGTGAAATGTACGATGTATTCACCTATCCCAATACCTCTTGTGTCGATGACCTGGCAACTCCGACAATTTATTATACTGCGGCGGAATGTACAGCGCCAGGCGGCAAATGCGAAGGCAAATCGGTTACTCGCATGTACTGGCAGAAGGAGGAAGACAACACGTGGAGCTCTCAGGTTACAGGTGTGCCCACTACAGGCAGCGCTCCCGTCAATGTCCGCTACGTGGATTGGGGCGACAGCATCGAAGTGGTAAACTGGAACGATTACTCAGTGCTGCGTGTGGAAACGCAACCTTTTATCGATCTGGGCCAGGATGCGTTGATTGAACTCCCTCCAGGTACACCACAAACCCAGACAGGGTTCCAGATGTGGCATGTATCCGGCCAGGGGATTACCGAGCAGTGGGGCGCACGGGTTGAGGAAGATGCTGGAGTGAGGGGGCTGCCCTATGTTTATCAGTCACCTAATGCCATTATTAACGCGGGGACCGCTGACCTCTATCTCACCAAGTTGTTTCCTGTGGATGACGATGATCCTGACTACAAATGCCCTAAAATGGGGGGAGACCAACCTCCTGCGTATCCTGCAGACTATCCATTTGACCCTGCTTGGATAGCAGGTGAAGGGTGGTCGGGTTCCTGCAACCTCCCAGTTGTGCCGTACACGCTCGAACAAAATGTCTCTGGGAAGTTTGTCCATGGGTACAACTGGCGGATGCGCGATCTTCCAGATCACTTAGACACGTGTGTGGATCAGGCATGGCATAAAACCGGATGGTGGCGCCTGACATATGTCCCTAACGGGGACAACTCAAAGATGTTGTTCACCGACAACACAGTGACGGGCCCCCCGGTGATACCGCCTGCTATACCAACTGCTTTGTCGACTTTTTTGTCTCTCTCAGAGGAAAGCGACGAAGATGACGATGAGGCATCGTTATATACCCCGGTCGTTGATGTTGCCAATAACCTGACCTATATCGATATCTGTATCGTCGAGAAAAAAGATACTGATCCAGATGGATATTATGTAGTTTCGAGCGTAAACGTAACAGGAAGCGGAGCAATTTTCCCGGAAGGATATCAATGGGTTGAAAAAGACGAAACTCTCTCGTTTGTCCTGGATCCGGCTACCGGTTATTATTTGGGTGAAATAGAAGGGACCTGTCCAGCAGGTGCGCCGCCGAGTGACAATGGTGACGGTACCTGGGATTACACGACTGGCAGTATTAAAAGTGACTGTACGGTTATTGCGAATTTCTATGGATATAGTCCGGTTAGCCTGACGGTAAACACGATAGGACCCGGTACGGTAGTAAGCAATCCCTCAGGTATTGACTGTGGGGCCCTATGCATAGGATCCTATCCTGCTAATACGGAAGTAACCCTGACCGCCACAGCGGATACAGACTACGTCTTTGATGGCTGGAGTGGAGATTGTACGGACGACGGAACGGTGGAGACCAAGGTGACCGTGGATACGGCAAAAATCTGCACAGCCACCTTTACAGAGCCATCATATACCATCACTGCCTCAGCGTTGCCCACTGCCGGGGGGGAAGTAATCTGCGCCCCGAATCCTGTTGACCCTGGTTCCACCTCAACCTGTACAATCACCACGAATCCGCACTATACCCTTGATACTGATATAGAGGGCACCTGCGGCGGTGAGCTTGCGCTTGACGGAATTACCTATACGACAGACGAAATCATAGATGACTGTACGGTCGTAGCGAATTTTGTCGCTGACCAGTTCAACCTGACGGTGACCCTTGATGGAGCAGGCACGGTAACCAGCAGTCCTGCAGGTATTGACTGCGGAACTAACTGCATCGAAGCCTATGATTACAATACGGTGGTGAGTCTGACCGTCGAAGCGGATGCAGACTCCGTCTTTACTGGATGGAGCGGGGATGCGGACTGCTTGGACGGAACGGTGACCATGGATGAGGCAAAGAGCTGCACGGCGACCTTTACAGAGGCACACATCATCACTGCTATCGCATCGCCCACTGCCGGGGGAGGAGTAAACTGCGCCCCGAATCCTGTTCCCGATAGTTCCACCTCAACCTGTACAATCAGCCCAAATCCGTACTATACCATTAATACAGTAACGGGGACCTGTCCATATGTTGCGGATCCGAGTGACAATGGTGATGGTACCTGGGATTACACTACTGGCAGTATTGAAACTGACTGTACAGTCGTAGCGAATTTTGACATAGACCAGTTCAGCCTGACGGTGGACACTGATGGCCCCGGTACGGTAAGCAGCAGTCCCTCAGGTATTGCTTGCCCGGGCGACTGCAGCGAAGGCTATGATGCTAATACGGAAGTGACTCTGACCGCCACACCGGATGCAGGCTCAGGTTTTGACGGATGGAGCGGGGATGCGGACTGCTCGGACGGCGTGGTGACCATGGATGCGGCTAAGAACTGCACAGCCACCTTTACAGAGCTATTATACACCATCACCGCCTCCGCATTGCCAGTTGACGGAGGAGGAGTAAGCTGCGCCCCCAATCCTGTGCCTGACAGTTCCGCCTCAACCTGTACAGTCACTCCAAATCCCTACTATTCCCTTGAGAGCGTAACGGGTACCTGCGGCGGCACGCTTGTCGGAAGTCTCTATACGACAGACGCAATCAGGGCAGATTGTACGGTCGTTGCGAACTTTGTCACTGACCGGTTCAGGCTGACGGTGAACACTGTCGGGACAGGCTCGGTAACCAGTCTCCCCACAGGTATTGACTGCGGGAGCGACTGCAGCGAAGAGTATGATTACAATACGGTAGTGAACCTGACCACCACTGCAGATACAGGATCCGTCTTTAGCGGCTGGAGCGGGGATGCGGACTGCTTGGACGGCATGGTGAGCATGGATGCGGCAAAGAACTGCACGGCCACCTTTACAGAGCTATTATACACCATCACCACCTCCGCATTGCCAGTTGACGGAGGAGGAGTAAGCTGCTCCCCCAATCCTGTGCCTGACAGTTCCACCTCAACCTGTACAGTCAGTACGAATCCCTCCTATACCCTTAGTAGCGTAACGAGCACCTGCGGTGGTATGCTTGTCGGAGGTATCTATACGACAGACGTAATCAGCGCAGACTGTTCGATCATTGCAACTTTTGAGGGGGGATTCCCCTGGAATATTTACCTGCCGGCCATACTGAATCAGAACCAGAGACAGTAAACTCAGAACGAAAGAAGACTTCCGGCAGCCTGCTCCAAGAACTGTGGAGCAGGCTGCCGCCTCGCTGCATTTTTCTTCTTGCGGTTAAGATTGACATGGAAGCTACCAATCTTTATTTAAAGGTAGAATCCCCCAACTGTTTTCAACTCATAACTTATCAACCTCAATCAACCTGTCTCGTTAAGTTATATTGATTGAGCCAGCTGAAAATGATATGTAAGGTTCTGTTGAAAGAATACTCCTCAAAAGGAATTGGGATTCAATAAGCAGGATTTGGGGGGCAGACTCGTTCTGTCTTTATGGATAATAGAGTGGTGTGATAAAGGTATCAACGAGTTATTGAAACGCTTTTTTTGCCGGGTATTTTTTTGCGTTAAAGAGAAGAGGAAAAAATGAAGACCTTTGCCGATGAAGCATACGATCTTTTACGGAAGGTGCCTAAAGGGCGGGTAACGACCTATAAAGAAATTGCCCATGCCTTGGGAACCAGAGCATATCGCGGGGTCGGGCAGGCCATGCGAAAAAACCCCTATGCACCGGAGGTTCCATGACACCGGGTTGTTGCCACATCCGGTCGGATTGGGGGATTTCAAGGAAAGACATCGGGAACAGCTATAGAGAAAAAAATAAAAATGCTCAAAGACGAAGGGATCGAGTTCCGCGAAGGAAACGTAATGAATTTTGAAGAAGTTCTTTTTCGATTTCCTAGGAGTCTGTCGGATTTAGAGAATCGTAGCGAAAATTAGAGAAATCGAGACCAGATTTTCATGGATTTGAGGCGAATAGCAGGCCTATTTAACGAAAATCTATGGAAATATGGGCCGATT
>Ga0180007_10001173_pt1 | contig 37351 bp, 24 predicted proteins | sample MM_PC_MetaG_FD_121122 | JGI IMG/M metagenome (GOLD analysis project Ga0180007, IMG submission 121122) | Groundwater microbial communities from the Aspo Hard Rock Laboratory (HRL) deep subsurface site, Sweden - MM_PC_MetaG | ecosystem: Environmental > Aquatic > Deep subsurface > Groundwater... | reverse complement strand
TGTTGATGCAACGGTCTCTGCACCACCACCTCCACCAAAAGTTGAGGAAGAAGAAGTTGAACCAGTTTTCTTTGTAGCTGTGGAAGAAATGCCATTACCTATTGGCGGAATTGGTGCAATTCAAAGTAAAATTGTATATCCAGAAATTGCAAAACGTGCTGGTGTTCAAGGCAGAGTTTATGTTAAAGCTTACGTAGATGAAAACGGAAAAGTTACTAAAGTTGAACTTGTTCATGGAATTGGTGCTGGTTGTGACGAAGCTGCAATGGAAGCGGTAAACAGCGTTATGTTTAGTCCTGGAAAGCAAAGAGGTAAACCTGTAAAAGTTCAGGTTACTGTTCCAGTACTCTTCAAATTACAATAAGAATTTAAGGCGTCTAAATTAGGCGCCTTTTTTATTTTATCACGTTTAATTTTTAAAATAATCCAATTGGGAACAAAAAATGCAATTCTTTGTAGAATCCTAAAAGCTACTTCCATAATCTATTCATCATTTAAAAAGTGAGGTTATAATGGCTTTAAAGAAAAACCCCAAAATTGATATTAAACGGAAATACTACAGAGTATTTCAAATAAGTTTAATACTTTCCCTTTCCCTCATGATTTTAGCATTTAAATTTTTTCCAAAAATTGAAAAAGATGCAATTGCTAGCATCATTCCACAAGTTTTAATTATAGGGGAAGATGTTATCCCAACAAAACTAGATCTAGTAATACCCGAACCTCCAAAACCGCTAATTCCTATTGAATCTCCAACAGATGATTTATTAGATGATATTGCGATTGAAACATCTATATGGGATGAAAAAGACAATATTGGAATAACGACTCATAAACCTCTAAGTAATGATGTAGATGAGGACTTGAATATAATTTTTGTTGCCGTTGAGCAAATGCCGAAACCATTAGGTGGAATTGCAGCAATTCAGAGTAAAATTGTATATCCAGAAATTGCAAAACGAGCTGGTATTCAAGGCAGAGTGTATGTTAAAGCGTTTGTTGATGAAAATGGGAATGTATTTAATGTTGAATTGCTTAAAGGAATTGGTGGAGGTTGCGATGAATCGGCTTTAGTGGCTGTTAAAAGCTCAAAGTTTATACCAGGAAAACAACGAGATAAACCTGTTAAGTGTCAAGTAACTATTCCAATACTATTTAAATTACAATAAAATTTATGGCACCTCAATTAGGTGCCTTTTTTATTTCTCACTTATTAAATTACCAAAACCAATCCTAAACTATCTTAAAGAATAAGTATATTTGCATTCAATTTTGGAAAAATTATGAATTATCAATATGGTAACAGAGAGTTTAGTATAACACGTTATCCGAGTAGCACAAATAAATCACTAACTGCTTGGAACGCTGCGGATGAATATATTCTAAAATACATTGATGAGAATAAAACCAATACAAAAGACATATTAATTTACAATGATCGTTTTGGCTTTCTCAGTTTATTTTTAAGCGAATCTAAACCAAAAGCAATTATTGAGAGTAAATCTCAAGAAAAAGCAATTAATCAAAATTTAATATCAAACAATGTTGAATTAAAGAATTTTGAATTTCTGACCCCTTTTCAAGATTTAAAATTATCTGTTGAAACTATTATTATAAAAGTTCCAAAATCAGCAGAATTATTTCGCTTTTATTTAGAACATTTATCAGAGGTTCTTACAGCAAATTCAGTTGTAATTTGTGGATTTATGACAAAATATTTTACTCCACAAATCCTTGAGATTGCAAATAAATACTTTGAATTAGCCGAACAAACTCTGGCATTAAAAAAGTCTAGATTATTGATTTTGAAAAACCCAAAGAAAACAACAAAAGCTTCTATTATTAATGAAATAAAATTAAATGATAAAATTTCACTAAAGCAGTATTCTAGTGTGTTTTCATCCAAAAATATTGATTACGCAACTCAATTTTTAATTGATAATATAAATCTAAAAGAAACTGATAAAAAAGTGTTGGATTTAGGCTCTGGCAATGGTGTTTTAGCTTGTGTAATAAAAGGGAAGAATGAGAATTGTGAAATTCATTTGTTAGATGATTCTTTACTTGCTATTGAATCATCAAAATTAAATATCAGTGGTGAAAATATTCATTTCCACTATAATGATAATCTTAAAGAATTTGATGATAATTATTTTGATTTTATTGTGTCCAATCCACCATTCCATTTTGAGCACGAAACAAATATTGAAATTGCAATTAGTCTATTTGAAGAAGCGGTTCGTTGTTTAAAAAGAGATGGGCATTTACAATTGGTGGCAAATAAACACTTAAATTATAAAACTCATCTCATTAAAATATTTGAAAATGTTGAAATTACTGCTGAAAATGAAAAGTTTGTGATTTATGATTGTTTTTTTTAGTGCACTAAAGTTATAAGTTGAAAATGCGGTAAAGTTCTGAAGTTATAAGTGAGCTAAAGCAAAAATACTTATAATCCCAAAATAATTTTAGTTCACTTTAGGCACTTATAACTTATAACTTATAATTTAATTTCTCATTATATTTGTGAGGTCATTTTTAGAATTTAATCCACTCAGAAATTATTTGTCTTTAGTTCATTTGTCAAATATTGATTTTTGCTACAAAAGCTTACGTAATAATTCCAATTTTGCGTTAAGTAATTTTAATTTTACTATTAATGAAGGCGAGTTTATTTCCATTCTTGGTCCAAATGGTTCTGGTAAATCGACGCTAATTAAACTAATTACTGGATATTTAGAACCGCAAAACGGCAAAATTAAGCTGAATAATAAAAATCTGAATGATTATAAAAGAAAAGATATAGCTAAAATTATTGCATATGTACCACAAATACCAGCGTCAATCTATCCTTTTTCAATTTATGAAATTGTGGCTATGGGAAGATTTCCATATTTAGATTTCACTGGGTTTGAAAAGAAAAGTGACAAGTTTATTATTGATAATATATTAGAATTAATGGAATTAACACATTTGGCAAATAAAGGAATAAATGAAGTTTCTGGAGGCGAAGCACAACGCGCATTTATTGGGCGTGCATTGGTTCAGCAGCCTAAAATTCTTTTATTAGATGAACCAAATTCACATTTAGATATTAAACATCAAATCTCAATATTTAATTTATTAAGAAAATTAAATATTGAAGATGGACTTACGATTATAACTGTTATGCATGATTTAAATTTAACTTCAATATATAGCTCACGAGTTTTGATGCTGAAAAATGGAAAAATATTTTTAGATGGCGATGTTAACACTGCTTTGGTGCCGAAAGTTATTAAATATATTTTTGATGTAAATGTTGAAATAAATACAGATGAAAGTAATTCAAGAAGTATATTTATTAAACCAGATTTATCATTAAGTTAAATACCAATTACATGAATAAAAATAACTCGTCTGTATTAATATATCTGTTTTTTGTCTCTTTGCTTGAAATGATTTTAACATTTTTAATTAAATATGATTTAAACTCAATTTCCATTAAACAGTTTAATATTTTCTTTATTGGTAATTTGCTTCCCGTATGTATCGAAGTAATATTAGTTATTTTATTGGTAGCTCAGTTATTTAATACAAAATCAATATTTACTTCACATAAAGTTATATTAGTTGTTTTAACTTCAATTTCCCTCATATTATTATTTGCTAGTTATTTAGCAAATAAGACTAATTATATATTTCCAGAACAGTACCTTTTTAATTATCCATTTAAGAGAGTTTTTATTGGTGGTAGTTTAATGTTTTCATTTTTCATTAAACTTTACATAATCATGCTTTTAATCAATCTGTTTTTTAATAGTAGCTTTATCGTTTATCTCAAATCTTTATTTACAACTCTTTTTATAGTAATCATTGCTTTTTTAACGATATTTGTTTTTACTACAAAAAACGGTTATAGCGCATTAAAACTAAAACCATCTAAAGAGTCTGTTGGTGTTGTTCTTGGCGCAGCTGTTTGGAAAGATAAACCAAGCACTTTACTGATTGGAAGAATTAAAAAAGCGGAAGAATTACTTCGGAATAAAAGAATATCAAAAATTCAATTAACTGGAAGCAACGCACCCGGCGAAATAAGTGAAGCTAAGGCAGCATATAATTATGGTCTTTCACTTGGCATTAAAAAACACCTAATGTTTATTGAGGATAAAACTACAACTACAACTGAGCAAATACAATTTATTAAAGAAACACTAACCAGAAATCAAAATAATTATTCGATACTTATTATCTCCGACCAATTTCATTTAACTCGTGTTTTAGAAATCTGTAACTTTTTTGATGTTAAAGCCATGGGAGTTGCATCTGATTATTCGTTAAAATGGGACAAGTTGTTATATTACCGTCTTAGAGAAAGTATTGCGCTATTGTTTTTCTGGTTATTTGCAATCTAAAATATTTAGTTATAAATAATTATTATTGAATGGAAAAATTTAATTATTAAGTTAATAGTCAAATGTGAGTTAACAATTGAGGTTTTATCCATCTATTGTGTGAAATTAAAAAATGAAAATAAATTATAGAATTAAGGAATAAAATGAAGAAAAAATCACAAAGAAGATTTGCACGCGAAAAAGTTTTGCAAGTCCTTTATGCTTATCAAATAAATGGGGAAGGGTTAACCAAGCACACTGATGCAATTCTTTCGGATATAAGTTCTGAAGGTGACAGAAATTTTGGACGTAAATTAATAAATTATGTTGTTGCAAATAGTGCCGAACTTAATAAAAAAATTGAAGAAAAAGTCTCCAATTGGGAAATTGAAAGAATTGCTGTTATTGATAAACTTCTGTTAAAAATGGGAATGGCTGAAATTATGTTTTTCGAAGATATTCCTCCAAAAGTTTCAATAAATGAAGTAATTGATATTTCAAAGGAATATAGTTCTTTAAATAGTGGAAAATTTATTAATGGAATTCTCGACGCGGTTTTATCAGACTTAAAGAATGAGGGTAAATTGAAAAAAATTGGAAGGGGACTAATTGATAAAAACATGACAATTGAGGAATAATTTGTGATTGCATTAATATTGGAAACCTTGGAGGTTTTTGAAACCTCCAAGGTTTTTCTTAACTGAGTAGAGAAATTTTATAATGAAAGATAGCAACAACAAGTTTAAAATATTCATTTGGGCACTATTCGATTTTGCCAATACTTCCTATTCAATTGTTGTTGTTACATTTATTTATGCTGTTTATTTCAAAGATGTTGTTGCTCTTGGCAAACCAATTGGTGATTTATACTGGAGTATTGGAATTAGCATTTCAATGCTGATAAGTGGAATTCTTGCTCCAATACTTGGTGCTATTGCGGATTACTCGGCAGGCAAAAAAAGATTTCTACTTTTCTTCACTCTACTTTGTATTACTTCAACTTCATTACTCTTTTTTGTGCAAGAAGGTATGATTTTCTGGGGAGTTACACTTTTTATTTTAGCAAATATTGGCTTTGAATCGGGATTAGTTTTTTATGATTCATTTTTGCCTGAGCTAACTTCACCCAAAAATTATGGACGTGTAAGTGGTTATGGCTTTGCATTTGGATATTTTGGTTCGCTTGCTAGTCTTGCAATTGCATTTCCATTTATCCAAGCAGAATTGATTCGAGAAACATTCCCAATTTCGGCTTTATTCTTTTTAATATTTGCCATTCCACTTTTCATCTTCTTAAAAGATACCAGAAGAAAAGTGAAAGTTACAAAATCGTTTATAAATATTGGCTTTAGGCGTGTAAAAAACACATTTTCTAATCTGCGACAATACAAAAATCTTGCAATGTACTTGCTAGCATTTTTCTTTTACATTGAAGGAGTGAACACCACAATATTTTTTTCTGGAAATTTTGCACGCACATCTTTGGGATTTACACTAACCGAATTGGCTTTATTTTTCCTAATTGTTCAAACAACCGCAATTGGTGGTTCGCTATTGTTTGGAATTTTATCTGATTCTATTGGACAAAAAAAATCAATTATAATTTCGCTTTACATTTGGATTTTTACAATGGTTCTTGCGTTTATTATTAGCGATGCAAATAATATAGTTCTAATTTATCTAGCAAACTTATTTAATTCAGAAATGCACAATTTTCAATCCATGAGTTTTTATGTTGTAGGTTTACTTGCTGGAAGTGTTATGGGTGCAACGCAATCGACAAGTAGAAGTATGATGACAAAACTAACTCCAATTGAAAAGAAAACAGAATTTTTTGGATTCTATTCGCTATTTGGTAAAAGTTCTGCAATAGTTGGTCCGCTAGTTTTTGGAATTATCAGCTACGTAACCGAAAGTCAATCTTACGCAATTCTTTCAATTAGTGGCTTTTTTATTGTTGGATTATTTATACTAAGGTTTGTTGATGATACTAAAGTGAAGCTGAATTAAAAATCCTTTTTATAACTCCAGCGCAAAAGAAAAAAGATAATTGCTATCGATATTCCCAACCACAAAATTCCCCAAACAGTTGCAGAAACAGAAGTAAGTGCTGCAATATATTGAGCATCCGATGGACGATAAAGGTTTGTCAAAATATCTTCTTTTATGTCAATTGCAACATAAAACATGCTTATCAATCCAAGTAATTTGTATAAAATTGAATTTACAAATTGGGGAAAATATATTGGTGCAATTATAAAAAGCGCTGCAAAAAGCACGGAAGCAATTTTCCCTAAATTTCCTTCCAAATAGTTGGCGGCAAAAAGAATTAGCAAAACTGCCAAAATGATGGAAAACAATTTTCTAAAATTAACAATATGACCCGAAATGTAAAGAAAAACGCCAAATAAAAGACTTCCAAGATAGCCGGCAGAAGCTATAATAAACTTATTTCCACCAATTGTTCTACTTTCGCCACCAAGTGAATCGGTAATTAGAATTGAATCGAGTCTTCCACCACTTAAAATTGCCGCTATTCCGTGACTCATTTCGTGAGTTAAAACGACAAATAGTTTTATTGGATATATTATAAAAGAATTCCAAAAGAAGAAGGAAAGAATTAAAAAAGTTAAAACAACTGCATATTCCAACATTATTTTCTGTTTAGCGTTTAGTCTAAATGATTTTTGTTTAGCCATAATTTTCAGTTTTTTGAAATGCAATTTATGAAAATATTAATTGCAAAATGGAAAGTAAAAAGTAAAATCTAGCCCTATAATTATCGTTCATAAATTCAATTAAAATGAAACTCTATTTCTTTCTAACTATATTTGCACAATAATTTATACTCTTTTGGAAATCAATAATTAAAATATGAAATCAAAAACACTTCTTATTCTTCTCATTTTACTTTCAATACCTATATTTTCTCAAAGCGGTTTTGTTTACACTTATTATTCAAGCGGAAAAATTGAGGGAGTTTTGTTTTACGCAAATGAAGTCCTTGAAGGGAAATGCTATTGGTATCACGAAAATGGAAATCTTAAAGCTGAAAAAGTTTACAGCAATGGCAAGCTAAACGGATTTTCAAGGGAATTTGATGATACTGGATTAATGAAAGAAGAAATTTCTATTAAAAATGGTGTTCGTGATGGTCTTTCAAAATATTATTATGATAATGGAGCACTTAAGTCAATTCTAAGTTATGAAAATGGTGTTTTAATAAAACAAGTACACATTGATTACGATTCGCTTTACGTTGCTCCTTTGGAAGCTTACAAATATGCTAACACGCAGGATAGAATTAAAGATAATGAGGATTTGTTCCTTTGCGAAGGGGCTGATATGTGTCCAAAACCAGTTGGTGGGATGAATGAAATTATTAAGCATCTTGTTTATCCAGAGCACGCAAAATTATATGGACTTGAAGGATTTGTAACTGTTGTTGTTTCAATTGATACTATTGGGATTGTAAAAAAAATAGAAGTACTAAACGATTTAGGATTAGGCACAAAAGAAGCTGCAATTGATGCGGTTAAAGCATCAAGATTTTTACCAGGTGAAAAGGATGGAAAAACAGTTGCAAGCAAAGTTTTATTTAAAATTCCGTTTATGCTTAGTGGCAAAATACTTTATGCAGCTTCAACTCTTAAAGATGATGGAAAGGCAAAACCTATAAATCCCAAGTCTCACGAAAACAAAATCCAAAATGAGAAAGTAAATGAAACTGAAAATTTAGAAGTTGATAAAATTGAAACTAAAGTAGAACCTAAATTATTTGAATGTGATTTGGATGTTTGCGCAAAACCAAAAGCTGGAATTAAGGATATTTTAGATAATTTAATTATGCCATCAGTAGCTAAGCGAAAGGGAATTGAGGGTGAAGTTATTGTTGAAGCTACAGTTGATATTTATGGAAATGTTCGTGATACAAAAGTTATAAAACAACTTGGGTATGGTTGTGATGATGCTGTAGAAGTAGCAATTCTTCAAACAAAATTTGAACCTGGTATTTCTGATGGAAAACCTGTCCGCTCAGTTGTGAAAATTAGAGTTCCAATTGTTCAGGAAAAGGAATGATACCAACAAATGCCAGTCATTGCGAGGAGTTTCATCCCGAAGCAATCTGTTACAATCGCGATCTGTTTGAGTAGAATTATTGAAAGATTGCTTCACCAACAAAAAGACGTTGGTTCGCAATGACACCGACAAATGAAAGTCATTGTGAGGAATTCCATCCCGAAGCAATCCACCTAAGAAGTATAAATAATATTAGATGGTAACAAATTGCGTAAAAATGGATATATCTACATAATAACTAACAAAAATAATACGGTACTTTATACAGGTGTTACTTCAAATTTAACAAAAAGAATTTACGAGCATAAAAATCATCTAGTTGATGGTTTTAGTAAAAAATATAACTTAGAGAAATTAGTTTATTATGAAATATTTGAAGATATATATTTAGCTATTCAAAGAGAAAAACAGATTAAGGCTGGTTCAAGAAAGAAAAAAGAGGAATTGATAAAATCAATTAATGAAGAATGGAATGATTTAGCTAATGAATTATTTTAGAAATTTCAAAGGATGCTTTATCTAACAAAAAGAGTTGGTTTCGTAATGACGCGCCAATAAGTCAGTCATTGCGAGGAGTTCGTCTTTTTGAACGACGCGGCAATCTGTCAAAAGAGTAATAGTTAAAAATCACTACAACTTAGGTAGATTGCTTCAGCAAAAAACGCTTCGCAATGACGGACAAAAAAAGCGCAAGTCTTTGCGAGGAGTTTTATCCCGAAGCAATCTGTTATATTCGCAATCTATTTGATTAGAAAAAATGAAAGATTGCTTCACCAACAAAAAGACGTTGGTTCGCAATGACGCATAAAAGTACATTTAATTATTCCAATCCCAACAACTTTAAAAATTCTATTTCAAGTGTTTTTCCTCTATCTTTTCCGTACCACAAATGAAGTTTTTCATTAAACTCATCTTTAGATAAACCGCTTTCTTTCCATTCTTTTACAAGTTGTTTTGCAACTTCAGGTCTTGGTCCCCATTGAAAAAGTTGATTTCCTTCTTGGTCAAATCCAATTATTTTTGGAATTGCTCTACCACCGTTTGTAAGAAATCTATCAATTATATCAAGATTATCATCACGATAAATCATTTTGAATTCAATATTTTGGCTAGATTCAGTCATCTTAAATAGAAATGGAATATTCTGTGCAGAATCACCACACCAATCTTCGGTGATTATTAACCAAGTTTGCTTTTCGGTAATTTTGCTTATTGCATTTTTAACTTCGTCACTTGGTTTATAGGTTTTTAAAATTCTGTTAGTTCGTCTTTGATTTAATTTTGTGTATTCGTGCAATTTTCTATCTAATTCATTCTCAATTGGTTTTTCGGGATCTACTGCGTTTAAATCTGATTGTTTATTGAATTGCTTAAATGAAATACCAATCTCATTTATGTATTTAAGAAATTCACTTTTTTTGTTCATTTGTAACCTAAATTCTGTTTTCTATTTTCATTTAAAAATATAAATTATGGTTACAAGATAATAAATTATTTAATCCCAAAATGTCACTATGTTTACACTTCATGCACATTCAACGTTTTCATTGCTAACTGGAACAATTCCTTACGAGCGGATTATTAAGCTTGCCAAAGAAAATGGTTCAAAATACGCTGTTTTGACTGATACAAATAGAATGAATGGGTTAATCCAATTTGCAAAACTTGCTGAGGAAGAGGGAATTAAGTCAATTCTTGGAACAGAACTTACTGACCCGCACGATGAATCTTTGTCACTTATTTTGCTTGCAAAAAACGATAAAGGCTATTCGAAACTTTGCAAAATAATAACTACTCGCAATTTAAAAGAGAGTTTTACTCTTGCTGGATTATTGCATGAAGATTTATCCGATTTATTTATTATTTGCTCATCAATCGAATTAATAAAATCAAGTTTGGAAAGAATTGCTGAACTTCCAAATTTTTATACCGAACTAATTGTAACCGAAAATTGGAAACTTAAAACACGAAAATTGTATGAATTATCCCAAAAGCATAAAATTAAATTTGTTGCCTCACATCCACTTTATTTTGAAAAACAAGATGATTTTATACTTCACAAAACGGTTTCGGCAATTAGACTAAATAGCACGATTGAAAATATTGATAAAAACAAATTGGTGGATGAAGAGTTTTATTTCAAATCGCCAGCAGAATTAAAAGAAACTTGGAAGAAACTTCCAGAAGCATTGCAAAATGTTGAATTTATAGCTGATAATTGCAGTGTTAATCTAAAATTTGGTGTTTATAAATATCCAAAATTCGATTTACCCGAAGGCGAAACTTCTTATTCAATGTTGTGGAAATTAGCTTTTGAAGGACTAAAGGAAAAGTACAACCCAATACCAGATGTTGCTATAAAGCGACTTAATAAAGAAATGGAGGTTATAAATAAAGCCAATTTTAATGACTATTTTCTAATTGTTTGGGATATTCTTCAAGAAGCTAAACGGCGAGAAATAATTCACGTTGGGCGCGGTTCTGCTGGTGGAAGTCTGGTTTCGTATTGTTTGGGCATTTCACAAGCTGACCCAATAAAATACAATTTATATTTTGAACGATTTCTAAATGATGCTCGCAAAGACCCGCCTGATATTGATTTGGACTTTTCTTGGAAGGAACGCGATGAAATTATTAAATATGTTTTTGATAAATATGGCTATTCGCATGTTGCAATGATTTCTACAACTGTTACATTCCGCGCACGTTCTGCTTTTAGAGAAACCGCTAAAGCTTTTGGAATTTCTGAACATGAAATCTCAAAATATAGCGAGTTCATACCATGGAGTAGCGCAAAAAATCTTGGAAACTTAGCGGAGAAATTCCCAGAATCAAAATCGTTGGATTTTTCTGATGAACCTTGGAAATCTATTGTGGAAATTGCGTCAAAACTTGCGGGTTTTCCGCGACATATTAGCATTCATCCAAGTGGAATTTTAATAACTCCAAAACCAATTACAAACTACGTTGCCCTTGAATACGCAAAAAACAAAGGACTTGGATTGATAATTACACAACCCGATATGTATCCCATTGAATACATGGGTTTAATAAAAATAGATTTATTAAGCCAGCGTGCATTAGGTGTTTTGAGAGATACAATTGATGCAATTGCGGAAGAATAAGAGTACCGTAGCACAGATTAGCAATCTGTGTACACTAAACTTGATTGATTCTGTTATATTCTGTTGCTGTAGAGGATAATTGAGGCTGTTAAAAAACAAAAAGAAGAGCTTCAATCAAATGCTCAAAACCAGAAAACATGATATGCGAAACATTTTATAAATATAAATAGCTTCCTGGCTTCAAAAGGAGGCATTTTATAAATATAAAAAGCAAGAACAACTGATTGGTGGAGCAATTTATAAACATAAACGACAAAGAATATTATTTTTCACTGTTATCGAGGAACAGTCATCGACAGAAAAGAAATTGCTGAATATGGTAGCTATTATTGAAATAATGAAATATAGGTTCTATATTCTCTCAAGTCTGATAATTAATCATATTTATATAAAATATATTCAATTATAGTTTAAAATTAATCTTAAAAAACTTAAATTAAAAACCAAAACATTCTAAAATATGAAATGGATAAAAATAATTATCAATGATTAAAAAATAAGGATATCACTTAAAAAATATTATGCAAAAAATCTCTAAAATAATGGTATTAATTATATTTTCATTATTTGCATCATTTGAAAATACTAGTGCAAGTACAAACGATAGTTTAATTACTAAATTAGAATCTTCCGAAGGAAAAGAAAAAGTTAAAATACTTTTTGAATTATTTCGAGAAAAAATAAACGAAAATCCGGAACTTGCAAGAAAATATAGTGAAGAAGCATTAAAAATATCAATTGAAGAAAATATAGAGTCTTACATAACCTATTCATATTTATATATTGGGTTATCATACTATTTTAAGAACCAGTGGAGAATATCTAATGATTATTATTTAAAAGCTCTACAAACTAACTTTTCAAAATCAAACACAAAAATAAATGCAAGTCTTGTTAATAACATTGCTCTAAATTATAAATTTTTAAGTGAGTATGAAAAATCGCTTACCTATTTATTTGAAGCTCTTAAAAAATTTGAATTAGTAAAGGACTCATCTTCAATTGCTATGACAAGGGGAAATATTGGAGTTTTATATATAAAACTTAAAAAGCCGGATGAAAGTATTGAACATTTTAATTTTTCACTTCCTATACTCACTAAGTTAAAGGACTCAATAAATATTGCAAATACTTACGAAAATTTGTCAGATGCCTTCTTTAAAAGTGGTGAGATTGAAACAAGTAAGAAATATTTTAATCTTGCTGAAAAAATGATGTTTGAAATAAAAGATAGCATAGGAATTTCGCGTTTATATTATGAATATGGCGAAAATTTATTTTCAGTGCATTTTTTTAATGAAGCACTTAGGTATTTTACTAAATCAATAACCTTTTGCGATGAATCTTTAACTCCACACCAATATTATCTTTCCTTAGAGGGGCAGGGTAAAGCTTCAATCTATTCTGGAAAAATTAACGATGCCGAAAAATTGTTAAAATTAGCCAAAGAAGGTTTTCTAAGAATGGGAGCTACAGAATCTATTTGGATGAACAATTTGGATTTATCAAAATTATATTCACGTAAAGGTAATTGGGAAAAATTTAATGAATATTTTAATCTTTATGATGAAAAGAGAAATACACAATTAAGAGAAAAAGAAATAAATACAGTTTCCGAACTTAATCTGATTTATCAAACCGAGAAGAAAAACAGACAAATTGAATTTCAAAACATAGAGATTGAAAATAAAAATAATAAAATATTACTTCTTTCAATAATTGCTTTTCTTGTTACAGTGGGTTTGTTTGTAGCATTATATTTGTCAAGAAAATTAAAATTTGCAAATAGAAATCTGATAGAAAAGAACCTTGAATTATCAGAAAGGTGGAATCAACTTCAAAAATTTTATGGCTCTTCTGAATCCGATTTTTCTAATAAAACCCAAAACGAACTATTTCACCGAATATATCAATTAATGGTAAATGAGCAAGTTTACACTAAACACGATATTACAGTAGATTACCTCTCAAAACAGCTAAATAGCAATACAAAATATATATCAAACGCTATTAAAGAAGAAACAGGAATGAATTTTAACACATTCATTAACACGTTCCGGATTGAAGAAGCAAAAAAAATTCTAAGAGATAGAATTTCTAGTTCGTGGTCTTTAGATGCTGTTGCTGTACAGAGTGGTTTTAATAACACAACTTCCTTTTTCCAAGCATTTAAAAAAAATACTGGGCTAACTCCTTCTGCTTTTAGAAATGCGCTTGTAACATCCATTTATGAATGATAGTGTCAATATTGTGAGTTAAATCACAATATTTCTCTATTTTATCTGGATTTTCCTAAAATCTTTAATCCTTTTCCGAAATCTTTAATACTAAAATTTTGTTTTATTTGTCTCAAATATTACAATGGTTTGAGTTTTTGTTTTATTTATAAAACTAAATAACAAATATGGAGTTCAAAAAATGAAAAAGATAATTTTTGTAGTTTTATTGTGTATTGTATCAAATTCATCTGCTTATACAACAATTAATTCTAATATTGCAACTAATACTACATGGACTGCCGGCACTTACTATATCTCAACTTCGATTGATGTAAATAGTGGTATTTTTCTTACAATTAATCCTGGTGTTATTGTAAAATTTGCTCATGGTACTCGAATTTATGTACCTGGGACAATTGATGCAAATGGTTCAGATTTAAGTAGCAATTATGTCGTTTTTACCTCAATTGATGATAATACTTATGGCGAAACAATAACCGGCTCAGATGGAGTTCCAAATCCAGGAGATTGGGAGGGGATTTATGGATATGGAGAAGGAGGTCATCAGGGAACAATTCAACTTGATTATACAATTTTAAGATATGGTGGTAATGCAAGTGGTCCGGATGGCAATTTATTTTGGAATAGAGGAAGTGGCTATTTTCGTAATGGAATTTGTGAATATAGTGCTACAAACGGAATTAATGTGAGAGACGTGCATGTTTCTGTCGAAAATAGTTTAATAAGAAACAATTCTGGAAATGGAGTTTATATTTATGAAAATTTAGTTAATTTAAATATTAATGTTAATAACAATCTCTTTACAAATAATACTGGTTATGCTGCTCATATTGTTGTTACTGCGTTTAGTAATATTAATAATAATTCCGGTAGTGGCAATGGTGTTAATGGTTTTGCACTTGCCGGTCAAATGAATGGAGATCAAACAATTACTGGTTATAATAGTAATTTCCCCTTAATTATGGTTGACCAAATTTCTGTTGCACAAAGTAACACACTAACAATTCCTGCTTCTACAATTATAAAAAGCGAAACAAGCGGATATCTGTGGGTAAGTGGAACAATCATTGTTTCGGGTCAAAGTGATAATGCTGTTGTATTCACTTCTTACAAAGATGATACTTACGGAGGTGATACATACAACGATGGTCCAGCATCTACCCCAGTTGCCGGTGATTGGAAAGGTATTTTAGTTACAAATGATGGTAATTACTCTACTACAGGTGGCGTGGGTACATTCAACTATGCTATAATAAGATATGGTGGCAACAGCTCAACAAGTTTTGATGCTAATGTTGGAATTACGGTTTCGGCATTTACATCAACATTTACAGGATGTGTAATTGAAAATAGTGCAAATTATGGAATCTATGTTTCTCAAGCGTTTTTAAAACTTCGCTCATCAAGGATTATAAATAATGGGACATATGGAGTTTTTGGTGTTTCGGGTTATTATTCGGGTGGAATAAACTTAGGAGATTATTCCGCAGACGATGGAAACAATAGGTTAACCGGAAATGGGACTGGTGCAATTTATAACAATGGATATACTATTTTAGCAGAAGCTAATTATTGGGGTGTAACCACAGATGGCGAAATATCTGCTCTTATTACCAATGAAACGGGTTCAGTTGACTATACTCCTTGGCTTGATAGTGACCCATCTTCTGTGCCTACTCCAGTTGAATTAGCAAGTTTTTCAGCAAAAGCAAATAATAATTCTGTGGAATTGAATTGGACAACTGCTACAGAAGTAAATAATTATGGATTCTCAGTAGAGCGTAAGTTGTTAGTCGAAAATCGTGAGTGGGAAGAAATTGGCTTTGTTGAAGGACATGGAAATAGTAATTCGCCAAAAGAATATTCATTTATTGATGCCGACAATTTAAGCGGAACAATTCAGTACAGACTAAAACAAATAGACATTGATGGAACATTTGAATACTCTGAAACAATTGAAGTGGCGATAGATTTAAATACAGGATTTAAACTTTCTCAAAACTATCCAAATCCGTTTAATCCAACAACTAAAATCAAATATGAAATTGGTGACAAAAGTTTTGTTACATTAAAAGTGTATAACTCAATTGGGCAAGAAGTAGCAACGTTGGTAAATAAACAGCAAGCTCCAGGAAGCTATGAAGTTGAGTTTAATGCATCTGTAAACAGGAAGATGTCAAGCGGAATATATATTTACCAAATAAAAAGTGGTCAATTTGAGGCAACAAAAAAGTTAGTACTACTTAAATAGTGCTAGCAAATAAACTTAAAAGGAAAAAGATCATGAAAAATATTACATTATTTTTTATTCTACTATTATCTTCGGTAATGATAGCACAAACTTATTCCTCCAATGGAATAATTAACCCAATACTAAGCGATAGTTCCGATTTACCAACAGGAATTTGGAGTGCAGGTAGCACTGGTGGGCCAGTAACATTTGGAACTAATTTTGAAAACAATATCTACTTTACGCAAGGAACATATTTTTATAAAGCAGAAGAAGGTACAAAAAACATTGAAATTCTGGAGCAGAATTTTTTGCCAAATACTGCAAAATCATTTAAGATTAACGGTGACAACCTCTATATGATTTTTGATGAGAATTCCTCTTACAAAAACAAAATATCTAAATCAACAATGTCAAATTTATCATCATCTTCGGCCACTGAATATGGTGAAATCACAAACGGTATAAACAAATTTGAAGAGGTTAACGGATACGTTTATCTGGCTCACAATAAAAATGGTATTTTAAGCGATAAAATTGTTGGGAAAGACTTTCTAAATAATATTGAAGCGTCATCTCTTTATACAAAAGATTTTCGTGATTTTGTTGCAAACGAAAATTACATATATTTAATTGCAGATAATGGAACAACCACTCGCACAATTGAAATAGTAGATTTTTCAAACAAATCAAATGTAACAAAAGTGGGTTCTATTGTTGTTGCTTCGGCTGTTTCGCTAGATTATTCTGATGGATATTTATATGTAGCATGTGACGATAACCAAGGCTTTCAAGTTATTGATGTGAGTAATCCAACAAATCCAACAAATGTGGGAAATTATAATGGGGGAAATGAATCGTATTTGAAACTGGTAGTAGAGGGCACAAAGGCATATTTAGTTGGGTATGTTACTTTAGTGGTTCTTGATATTTCTAATCCAGCGGTACCAAAATATTTGAACTACAAATGGTTATCTGATTTAGGGATTGGCGCAACTGTTCAATTAACGGATGTAGCAAATGGCAAAATATATTATGTTGATAACGGTCACTTTGGAATTATTGAAACCGATGGTGGAATTAGCCTTGGGCAAAAATATTTATCGCCAACGACTGTTGAAAAAGTAGTATCCGATGGAAATAATCTTGTAATTTATGATAATTCCAACTTTTATTTTGGCTCATTGGTGGATAATAAATTATCGCCAGATATTTATGATGAACTTTCTCCATCCATTTTTCCTGAAGATTTTACAATTGATGGTGACTATTTTTACTTATCAGACTACAACAATCTCTATATCCATCAAGTTTCCAACTTGTCCAGTACTCCAATTTCCACTTATCCATATTCCGGACAGTACGAAGCATTTAAAGTGGATGGTAATCTTGCAGTAGTTGGTGGATTTGTACCAAGTTTTGAAAACTACTTCGAAATTATAGACCTAACTGATAGGTCAAATCCTACAAAAGTTTTTTCTGGTACAAATTTAACTAATGGAACAATTAATTCAATTGAGTTTTCCAGCGATAAAAACATACTTTATTTAACAAGCGAGGGGGGTGGAAAAGTTTGGTTTACGATATATGATATAACTGATAAATCGACACCTTCAAAAATATCAGAAACCCAAATAGAAGTTGGTGCAAATACAAAAATGGGATTAAGTGATTCTACAGTAATATTTTCTATCAACAAATCGAATATCAGTTATGAAACACATTTAATTGCTTATAACATTTCAAATCCCATAAACCCACAGTTGTTGGATGATATTCTTGTTTCATTTAATGAATATAACGATATGTTGTTTTTAGAAGATCTAGTTCTCATAAATGTACCTCATGATCAAAAATTATATACTTATACATTTGTAAACAGTACCGGAGTTTTCGTTGCCGGGGAAGTTCTGGATATAGGTTCAGAACTTGAAAATATGTCTGGTTTTATTGATCACACAGTTCCAGCTAAAACCTTCAAAAAAGCAAATAATCTATTGGGTGACGAATATGACTACGGCTATGTTTATGCTTCCGAGAAGAGTGAAGGATATGAAATAATATATTTTGAAAAAAAGAAAAAAGTTGTTACAAATGTAACTTTGCTAACTAGTGTTAAACCCTCCGAAGCAGCAGATGATGGGTGCAAAGTTTCACCTACAGGTGGTGTGTATAAGAAAGGCACAAATATACAAATGTCAGCAACTGCTGTCGAAGGATGGGCTTGGTCTCATTGGTCGGGCGATCTAAGTGGTTCAGCTAACCCATCTAATCTAAAAATGGATGGAAATAAATCAGTAACTGGAAATTTTAAACCAATATTAGAATTGAGTTTTGGTTCTGATTTTGCAAGAATGATTGGACCACCAAAGAATGATGAAAAAATGTATATCGGGAAGGCATCATTAACTGCTTATGGAGTTGATTGGGAACTAAAGCATCTTGATTTTTTAGTAACCACAAAAGTGAAAGCAGAATATGCTGGAGCATTTATAGTGTACGATGGGAAAACTGTACAAGGTACAATCCATAAAGATGATAATGGATATATGACAGGATTAAACTTTGTTACACCTAAAATAATACCTGAGCTTACCACATTAACTTTGGAGCTCTACTTCATGTTCGATTTTCCACCGAACGAAAAAGGTTCTCTTGCCCCGCTTGATGAAATAAAAAGAATAGGTGTTTCTATTCATAGAACCCAAGTATTTTGCGATCCCATAAACGGGATTGAAGGAATTAAAGAACCGCAAGAGACTTTTAATTCAAAAATTCATACCATTGGTTGGATTTGGAATTGGTCACTATCACCAGCTGTTCCATTTGAAACGATACAAAAAGCTAATGATGATCCAAAAACACTTGATGGGCATGAAATAACTATTTATGAAGGATATTATAAATATGACTATATAACAAATATCACAAAATCGTTAAGTATAAAACCTCATGGAATAGGTGGTGATATTTATATTGAAGGCAATGATGATGCAACCTTTAATATCACTGCTAATGATGTTACAATTACAGGGTTTAATATCAGTAATATAAAAGAAGGTTCAGATGGACTTTCATCTTCATACAGAAATGTTATTGAATCAGAATTTAGCAGTGACAAAATAACAATTGAAAACAATAAAATTCTTTGTAATAAATTTCAAAATGGTATTAATATTAAAGGGGCAATACCTAGAACGGATTATGGATATAGTTATACTCTAAGTAAAAATACTTTTTTGCAAGTTTCAACTGATGGAAATGCATGTGGAGTTAGAATTCTAAATGGACATAATTACGATATCAGAGAAAACAATTTTGAGTCTTTAAACAAAGGGATCTCAATTACCAATTGTAATAATGGTAATATATCCTCTAATAGCTTTTTATTAGTTAGTACTTTAATAAATAACCAATCTTCAACAGAAACAAGATTTGAGTTCAATGATATACAAAATCTTTCTGATGAAACATCAACTATATATTTACTTAATTCATCCCATAAGTGTGAAATCTTGCACAATAGTATTAAAGAACACGATTTTAGGGTATTAGCTGTGGAAAGCAATGACCTCAATTTTTTTAGCAATAAGGTAGAAGGCACAAATAAGATAGAATTGGAATTGGAGGATACTCATAGAGCCACGATAAAGGGGCAGAATAATATGATTCTAAAGATTTTTAGTGAAAAAGGTCTTTATAGTACTGGTCACAATATTCATGGAAATGATAACTGCAAATATATTACCCTAAAGAAAGTAGCAAATAGTAAAATTATTAGTAATACAATAAAAGACAATGAACAATATCTTTCTATTAACCCAATAAAAATTGAATCTTGTTCAGATATATCCTTAGAAGAAAATAGGATTTATAGTAGTAACGTAAGCGGAATATATGCAATCTATTCTGAAGGTATAAAAATAAAGAATCTAAATTACTTTTATATTAATGCTCCTGCAATAGAGATTATTTCTAGTAGAGGAGAAGCAATAAACACAATAAGACAGAATAAAATATTTTCTAACAAAGAAAATACAGGAATTCTTGTAAGCTTCAATTATTGCGACATTGGTATTATCGGAAACGATATTTATGACGCAAAAATTGGGATTAATGTTCACAATTCTTCAGGAGGTAATATTGAGTTTAATAATTTATTAAGAAATGGAACTGCTATTCTAACAAAAAATGTTGATGATTTTATTATTTCAAGAAACAATATTGAAGAAAGCACTGATGATTTTACTGGAATTCACTTAGAAAGCACGAACGCTATAATTGAAGGTAACAACCTTTTGAAAAATAATGGTGCAGCGGTTGGTTTGTTTAATAATTCAATTGCCCAAATAAGGGAAAACAATTTTATTGATAATCCCAACTTGGCAGTATTTAGTGATAATCCGAATGCTATTGTTAATGTAGATGATAATTATTGGGGAAGTACCGATGAACCATCTTCCGATATTTTTGAAGGAAATATTGAATATAATAATTGGTTAAAAGCACCTATATCATTAATTGTTAATGTTTCAGAAGATTCTGTTAAAACTGCTTTAGGTAAAACCGATTCAGTTTCAATAGCAATTAATAATTTTGTAGTTGACAACGATAATGTTGAAATAAAAATAGTTGATGAAAAAGGCTGGCTTATAAATGGGGGAACACAAACAATAAATCTCAACGATTCTTCTTTTACATTTTATAAGTTAATCTACGAAGTTCCTTCCGATGCGGGTAACAGTTTCAACAATAAAGTAACAATCTCGGCAGCATCATTAACCAACACTGAAATGACTGCAGTTGATTCATTTTATATTCTAAATTACACACCAGAACTTGCTGCAATTACTGTTAGTCCAGATTCAATATCCGTTGGTCTTGGCGATTCATTGCAATTCAATGTTTATGGTTTTGATCAATATAAAATTGAGTTTGATGGTGAAGCAAAATATAATTGGAGTTCATCTTCAGGTTCAATTGATTCAGCAGGGTTTTTCATAGCGGATTCTGTACAAGGAGTTGTTACAATTACTGCAACTGAAACAAATTCAAATATTTCGGCTACTGCAAGTATTAATATCCAACCTCATATAAATTTAGCAGAAACAATTACAATTTATCCAGATAGTGTAGTTATACCAATAAATGGAACAATACAATTTTATGCTGAAGGAAAAGATGCAAGTGGTTTTGCTGTTGAATTTAATAAACAATGGAAAGCTGTTGGTGGAACAATAGATAGTGCAGGTTATTTTACTGCCGGAGAAATGGCAGGTGAATACTATGTTACTGTTAAGGATGTAATTAGCGGAGCTGAAGCAAATGCAAAAGTAATTGTTGGCACACCAACATCCGTTGAAACTGAAAGAATAGTTCCAAAAGAATATTCGCTAAATCAAAATTATCCAAATCCATTTAATCCAAGCACGACAATAAGTTATGGATTACCATTTGAAAGTAAAGTAAAAGTTGAAATATTTAACATACTGGGGCAGAGAGTTGATGTAATAACAAATAGAATTGAATCGGCTGGCTTACATTCAATACTTTGGGATGCTTCACATCTTTCAAGCGGAGTTTATATTATTAGAATAAATGCAACAGCTATTAGTAACAATATAAATTTTAGTAAATCAATTAAAATCATCTTAATGAAGTAATCGTATAAAAACAGCCCAATATTCTCATTCTTTTTTATAAGCATAGAAATTATTTCTATGCTTATAAAATATCTATGCCTAATATTAGAACATAAATCCCAAAAAGGTCTTTTTATTTATCTTTTTCATCTTTTTTTTATTTATGGAAATGAGTAATTTTGTACTTCCAAAATAACAATATTATTCTCTTTTTTGAGAGGAGGAAAATAGGAAATTCCAAATAGTAGTAGAACCGTATAAAAGTACTGAAACATTTTGCTTATTTTAGCAAGATTTTGCATATAAATTTCAATTATTTGCTGGCAAGATAATTGTTAGCATAAAGTAAATATTTTATTATTAATAACTAAATCGAATTGAGGCTAATTTTATGGCTAGAAAAAAAATTATGATTGATGGTAACGATGCTGCTGCTCACGTAGCTTATAAACTCAGTGAAGTTATTGCAATCTATCCTATTACACCTTCTTCTGGTATGGGAGAATTATCGGATGCATGGGCTGCTGATGGAAAGAAGAATATTTGGGATACAATTCCCTCAGTTACTGAAATGCAAAGTGAAGGCGGTGCAGCTGGTGCTGTTCACGGTGCGTTACAAGCTGGTTCATTAACAACTACATTTACTGCTTCTCAAGGCTTATTGTTGATGATTCCTAACATGTATAAAATTGCTGGTGAATTAACACCTGCGGTTTTCCATGTTTCTGCACGTTCACTTGCCGCACAAGCACTTTCAATTTTTGGTGATCATTCTGACGTTATGCAAGTTCGCCAAACTGGTTTTGGATTGCTTGCGTCTGGTTCAGTTCAAGAAGTTCAAGATCTTGCAGCTGTTACGCACAAAGCAACTCTTGAATCACGAATTCCTTTCATCCATTTCTTTGATGGTTTTAGAACTTCGCACGAAATTCAAAAAGTTGAAGAAATTACTGATGAAGATTTAAAAGCAATGATGGATCAAAAAACAATTTATGCACACAGAAGCCGTGCAATGAATCCTGAAAAACCAGTATTGCGTGGTACTGCACAAAATCCAGACGTATTTTTCCAAGGTCGTGAAAGTGTAAATAAATATTACAATGCAACACCAGAAATTGTTCAAAATGCAATGAATAAATTTGCTGAAATTACTGGACGTCAATACCATTTGTTTGATTACTATGGTGCTCCTGATGCAACAAGAGTAATAATCATAATGGGTTCTGGTAGTGAAGCTGTTAAAGAGACAATTGCTGCGCTTGAAGCAAGTGAAGAAAAAGTTGGTGTTTTAGTTGTAAGATTATACAGACCATTTTCAGCGAAAGACTTTATTGCTGCTTTACCAAAAACAGTTAAAAAAATTGCAGTTTTAGATAGAACTAAAGAGCCAGGCTCAACTGGTGAACCATTATATCTTGATGTTGTTACAACAGTTGCACAAGCAATGGCTTCTGCCGAAAAACCATTTGAAGCAATGCCAGTTATTGTTGGCGGACGTTATGGATTATCTTCAAAAGAATTCACTCCAGCAATGGTTAAAGCTGTTTATGACAACTTAAAATTAGATGTACCTAAAAATAACTTCACTATTGGTATTATTGATGACGTAACATTTACATCTCTTGAATTTGATCCATCATTTATTACTGAAGATAAAAAAGCTACAAAATGTATGTTTTATGGTCTTGGTTCTGATGGAACTGTTGGTGCAAATAAAAACTCAATTAAAATTATTGGTGGTGAAACAGATAATTACGCACAAGGGTATTTTGTGTATGATTCAAAAAAATCTGGTTCTACAACGATATCTCACTTAAGATTTGGTAAAAATCCAATTACTTCTACTTACTTAATTCAAGAAGCGGATTTTGTTGGTGTTCACTTATTTGAGTTGATGGATTTATTTGATGTATTAGCAAAGTTAAAAGTAGGTGGTACATTCTTATTAAATACTCAATACAGCAAAGATGAAGTATGGAATAAATTACCAAAACGAGCACAAAGACAAATTATTGAAAAGAAACTTTCATTTTACGTAATTGATGCAGCTAAAGTTGCAAGCGAAACAGGAATGGGAGCAAGAATTAATACAATTATGCAAACTTGCTTCTTTGCAATTTCTGGAATTCTTCCAAAAGATGAAGCAATTGAAAAGATAAAAGGTGCAATTAAAAAAACTTATTTATCAAAAGGCGAAGCAGTTGTTGCGAAAAACTATGAAGCTGTTGATCAATCACTAGCTCATCTATACGAAGTTGAATATGGCACAGAAGTTACAAGTCAAATTACAATTTCTTCTCCAATTCCAGACGCAGCTCCAGATTTCGTTAGAGAAACACTTGGAATGATAATAGCTGGAAATGGCGATTTAGTTCCAGTAAGCCAAATGCCTGACGATGGTACATATCCAACGGCAACAGCTAAATGGGAAAAACGAAATGTTGGTCTTGAAGTTCCAGTTTGGGAATCTGATTTATGTATTCAATGTAACAAATGTACATTTGCCTGTCCTCATGCTGCAATAAGAGCAAAACAATACAGTAAAACTGAATTAGAAAATGCTCCAGAAACATATAAATCAACAACATTGCGAGGTAAAGGTAATGAAGAAGTTGCTTATACCATTCAAGTAGCAGTTGAAGATTGTACAGGTTGTAACCTTTGCGTTGAAGTTTGTCCAGCAGTTGATAAAGTTGATCCAAACAAAAAAGCAATTAATATGAATCCTCAATTGCCACTACGCAAAACTGAAAGAGAGAATTTTTCATTCTTCTTAAATATTCCAGAAGCTGATAGAACAACTCTTAAGTTAGATTCTGTTGTTGGAAGCCAATTCTTAGAACCATTATTTGAGTTCTCTGGCGCGTGTCCTGGTTGTGGTGAAACTCCTTATGTTAAATTAGTATCTCAATTATTTGGTGACAGAGCTATTATTGCAAACGCAACTGGTTGTTCATCAATATATGGTGGTAACTTACCAACAACTCCTTGGGCAACAAACAAAGAAGGTCGTGGTCCAGCATGGAATAACTCATTGTTTGAAGACAATGCTGAGTTTGGTTTGGGTATGAGACTTTCTGTGGATAGAGAAACTGCTTATGCAAAAGAATTGTTAACTAAATTGAAAGATGAAGTTGGTGTTGAATTTGCAGATTCAATTCTTAATGCAGATCAAAAAGATGAATTAGGAATTAAGGAACAACGTGCGAGAGTTAGCGAACTTAAAACTAAATTAGAAGCATCTCAAAATCCAATAGCTGCAGAATTAATGTCAGTAGTTGATTATTTATTAGTAAAATCAGTTTGGATTATGGGTGGCGATGGCTGGGCATATGATATTGGCTTCGGTGGTCTTGATCACGTATTCGCTTCTGGTGCAAATGTTAATATTCTTGTACTTGATACAGAAGTATATTCAAACACTGGTGGACAAGCATCTAAAGCTACTGGTCTTGGTGCGGTTGCAAAATTTGCCGCTGCTGGAAAACCTAAAACTAAAAAAGATCTTGGTAAAATAGCAATGGGTTATGGTGATGTTTATGTTGCTCAAGTTGCTATGGGTGCAAGTGACATGCAAACAGTAAAAGCAATTAAAGAAGCTGAAGCTTATGATGGCGTTTCTATTGTAATTGCTAACAGTCCTTGTATTGCTCATGGTTATGATTTGAAATATGGTTTCAAACATCAGAAATTAGCTGTTGATTCTGGTTACTGGCCAATTTACCGTTATAATCCTGATAACATTGCTGAAGGAAAGAATCCATTAAAGCTTGATTACAAAGCTCCAAAGGTTCCTGTTGAGGATTATGTTTACACAGAAAACAGATTTAAAATGCTTACTAAAATGGACCCAGAGAGAGCAAAAGATTTGCTTAAATTAGCGCAAGCAAATGTTGATTCGGTTTGGAGTGAATACAGTAGCATGGCCGCTCGTGATTTCAGCATTAAGAAAGACGAAGAATAAAAAGCAAAATAATGCTAATATAAAACAAAGCCATTCCGATTTATCGGAATGGCTTTGTTGTTTTAAATTCAATTTCAAATTATTAAGACAAGATATTTTTTAATTAATATTTACCTTAACAATACTATTGCATCTCAAAAATATATTTATTATTATCACACACAAATATGAATAAATATTTGTACCAATAGAAGCCATACAAAATTGAGGTGCTACATGAAGAAAACAATACCCCCCCCATCTTATTAAAAGAACATTTTTTCAATTCCTATTATGTTTAATATTTATATTATTGCCAATTTCAAATCTTCTTTTTGGGCAAGTTGTGATTAAAGAAAGAGTTAAAGTTGAACCGAAGATTGAAAATAAACAATCAAATTTACGTAAGGAAAGCTTACATTTACTAGAACTCAAATTAACTTGGAGTGGTAATAGTGATGTTTGTTTAACTGGACAACTATACAAAAGAGATTATTCGAATCCAGCACTTGATGTAGTTTTATTTGCTTCCGGTGGTTCAGCATCCCTCTCTTCTAATGTTTTCGATGGCATGTATTCTTATTCTATTGGTTTTTCAAATATAAATTCATCAGGTAGAGTGGCAAGCTTAAAAATCGAAATTTATAGAGATAATGTGCTAATAGAAACAATTAATTCAACAGGGAAAATTCAAAGAACATGGGGAATTTTTTGGGTAAAAGCACCTCCTTGTGCAAGTCATGCTTGTGATGATAACTATATTTATCAACCACCAACTTTTGAAGTAAACGGCAATTACCCAAATGGATATAATAATTTTAACCATTGCGATGATTCTAAAAAACCACAAGGTTATTTTTATGTATTTTTGAATGATATTGAAACGGCTTTTGAACCTTTTACTCTTGATGTTTGTTATAATAGTAATAGAGATAAATGGCAAATAAAAGTAGATAATAACATTAAAATAAGAGCAATAACAGATATTTGCATTAATAATTTAGGAAGCAATGTAATTACTAAAATTGAAGAAGTTGATAATATTAGCAAAGAATTAATATGTGATGCTCTGGTTGCAATAAAAGGGTACAAAAAATATCCTGTTAGTCAGAGTATGGGGTTTGCAAATTTTGATTTTACTGAAATCTTTTGGGCACATGAACTTGCTCACCAAACAGAATTTGAGACTGAGATGATACCAGTAGCATTAAGCTATAGTAATTTTAATAAAAATTTAGCATTGTTTAACCTAAGTTGTAATGATGAAAATGATATTAATGATGTAAAAGAAGAAGCTAATGAATTATTCAATAATGCTCTTGAGAAATTATTAGAACAATTGCGAATAGAAGTTCATTTTAGATATCCAAGTAATAACCCAGGGCGGACACTGAAGAATGAAAAACAGAACCATCTGAAAGTTCAATATTTAGTAGATAAATATGAAATAAGAATAAAAAAAAGAATGAAAGAACTTAACATAAATTGTTACAAATAAGGGAGTATAGGATGAAAATAAATACATATATATTATTACTGTTAGTTATAAGTGGAAATACACTCTTTTCACAGAATATCTTTTCCCCAAAATATGAGAAGGAAGAACTGATACCTCTTATAAAAGATACAACAGAATTTAATGTAATATTTGATATTATCGGGTATAATTATATTGAAGCAACACCATATTTAGAGATATATTTCAAGAAACAGAAAGATTGTTTCGTAAAAAATCAATTCTTAAATGCTCTTTTAAATTTTGGTTCACAAAAGACACAATCTTTTGCTTTAGAATATTTTGATAGTGTTAGTAGCATTCAAAATAGTGAGTATAATTACTTTGAGGAGCTTATAGAAATCGCTTTTGTTTTATTTGAAGTTCAAGATTATTCAAGAGCAAATGTAATAATTGAACGTGTGGATACACTAACTATTATTAACAATATTGCATATCTTGATATGCTATCGTCATTAACAAAAAGTAGCGAACATGTTGAGTGGGCTAAATTGAAATTAAAGAATCAGATATTAAATTATAATCCCAAAAATACAAGTAGGTATTTAGCTCTATACTTTTATGTTCTAAATTTTGGTGAGGAATCATTACCAATAATAAAAGAAGTAATACAATTTGACCCTGATGCAATTAATAGAGCATCAGCATTTGATGAGTTGTTTCAATTAGATAGGAGTAAAGAGACACAACAATTTATTCTTGATATAATACCAACAGAACCCGATACATTATTCAAAAAAAGATTTGCCGAGAATTTATTGGATACATTAGGCACACCTTATATTTACAAAACATTATTTAATTATAACGATCAAAAGATAGTAGATTTATCTTTTGATTTTTGGGTTTTTCGACCAATTAAACCTGACAGCAAAACTACAATAGCAACAATGTTAGATACCTTAATTTCCTACACAAACCAAAGCTACAGCTATGGATGGATAACAAAGAAAGGTATTTATAATAGTTTAAGTAAAAAATTAGAAAATACGAAAAAAGATTTAACAAAGGACAAAATTAAGACAGCAAAAAATAAGTTAGAAGCATACAAAAATGAAGTGGATGCACAAAATGGAAAACATATAACAGAGAATGGATATAAATTTCTATATTATTTTTCTACTTACATAATAGAACGTTTACAAAATGGAGAATAAAATGTTTAACAATGTGAAATCCCGTTTTATTTTTGGGAAAACTGTTTTTATTATCTTGGTTCTAACAACAGACTTTGCTTTTGCTCAAACAATCTACCAAGTAGAACCTGGAATGAAAGGGAACAAAATAGTATTAACAATAGAGAACACTTCGTCTAAGCTTAGTGTAAATGTTCTTGAAATTGCAGAGACTAATTTATCTGAGTTTATAAGTATAAAAGATAATGCAATTACAATTGCCAATATAGAAAAGAGTAGTGAAAAAGAAATAGAAATTGAATTTGATGTTTCAAGCAAAGCTCCAATAAACGAAAACGATACATTGCATTTTGTATTAAATAGTTCAAATGGAGAGAACTGGAGTAAAGAAATAATTTTGGAATATACACCACCAAGAGAATTTGCATTATTTCAAAATTATCCAAATCCTTTTAATCCGAGTACAACAATAAAATATGCAATTCCATCAAATGCAAAAAGTGAAATGTTAAATGTGAAAATTGCTATCTTCGACATTCTCGGACGAGAAGTAGAAACACTTATAAACCAAAAACAGCAGCCTGGTAATTATGAAGTAGTTTTTAATGCTTCGCATCTATCAAGCGGAACATATTTTTATAGATTAACAGCGGGCAATTTTTCTAAAACTATGAAATTTATTATATTGAAATAAATTTCATAGTTTGATTAAGTATATATATTCAAGAATATCGAAAAATTCTAATGAATTAAGTTTGTAGAAATGAACTATTAAAATTTCTTTTTATAAATATGACAATAAGGACTTCCACCAGTTTTGTTATAATAATTTTGGTGGTAATCTTCAGCGTTATAAAATTTTGTAGCTTTGGTTAATTTTGTAACAACTTTGTAGCCTTTATCTTTTAGAATTTTAATCAATTTTTCTGCAATCTGTTTTTGATTATCATCAAAATAAAATACTTCCGAACGATATTGCTCACCAATATCTGGTCCCTGTCCATCAATTTGAGTTGGGTCGTGAATTTCAAAAAATAATTTTGCCAATTCTTCATAACTAACTTTGGATGCATCATAAGTTATTTCAACTGCTTCTGCGTGACCAGTATTAGTATTGCAGACTTCTTTATAAGTCGGATTTTCTTTTTGTCCACCAATGTATCCAGAAATTACTGATTTTACGCCATCAACTTTTTGAAATTGGTATTCCATTCCCCAAAAACATCCACCAGCAAAAATTGCTTTTTCCATTTTAACCTCTTTATTATTTAATACAGCTGGAACAAAATTTAATGAAATTGAATTAACACAATGGCGTGTATCTTTATCCGTTAATCCTTCACCATTAAAAACATGCCCAAGATGACCACCACAATTGGCACATAAAATTTCGGTTCTTTGTCCATCTGCATCTGGAACATGCTTTACTGCGCCTTTAATTTCATCATCAAAACTTGGCCAGCCGCAGTGGCTATCAAATTTATCGTTTGAGTTATAAAGTGGGGCATTACATTGCTTGCATGTATATGTGCCATCCGATTTGTAATCCGTATATTTGCCAGTAAAAGGTCGTTCGGTTCCTTTGTGAAGAATTACTCTTTCTTCATCTGGCGTTAGTTTATTAAAATTCATTTTAACCTGCGAAATAATTATTGATTGATACAACGAAAATACTAAAAAAATGATTCCAAATATATTTTTCATGGTTAACCTTTTCTAAATATTTGATGATATAAAAATAACGAATATTCTACATCGTATCTTATTTAAAGTTCCTTAAAATATTTAGAGAAATTAGCAAATGAAACTTATGCTAATTGATAAAATCCCTTATTTACTTGTATTTGTATTCAAAAAAAATGAAATTTGAATCATAAAAAATATAATGTAAATAGGAGGAAAGTTTTATGTCAAATGGTATTTTTTCAGTTCCATTCCCGTCAAATGACCCAATTAGGAGTTATGCGCCAGGTTCACGAGATAAGGAAATTCTTAAAAAAAGAATGGTCGAATTAAAAAGTCAAGTACTTGATATTCCAATAATAATTGGTGGAAAAGAAATTAGAACTGGCAATACAGATAAATGCGTTATGCCTCATAACCACAAACACGTTTTAGGCAATTATCACAAAGCAAGCAAGGTGGAAGTTGATTTAGCTATTGAAACAGCTTTGAAAGCAAGAGATGCTTGGGCAGAAATGGCTTGGAACGAACGCGCCGCAATTTTCTTAAAAGCTGCTGATTTATTAACAACTGATTTTTGGCGATCAACACTTAACGCAGCAACAATGTTAAGTCAAAGTAAAACTGCATTTCAAGCAGAAATAGATGCAGCCTGTGAATTGGTAGATTTCTTTAGATTTAATGCTTATTACGCTCAACAGATTTACGAAGAACAACCACTTCATTCACCAGAAGGGCAGTGGAACAGAATGGAATACCGTCCACTTGAAGGATTTGTATTTGCAATTGCTCCATTTAATTTTACATCAATTGCTGGTAACTTACCAACTTCACCAGCTTTAATGGGAAATGTTGTTTTAATGAAACCAGCTTCAAGCGCTGTTTATTCTGGATATTGGTTAATGAAATTATTTATGGAAGCAGGCGTACCTGATGGAGTTATCAATTTTGTACCAGGTTCTGGTAGCCAGGTTGGAAATCCAGTTATGGCATCTCCACATTTAGCTGGAATTCACTTTACTGGCTCAACTCCAGTATTCCAAGGTATGTGGAGAACTATTGGAAATAATATTGATAAATATAAATCATATCCAAGAATAGTTGGTGAAACTGGTGGAAAAGATTTTATTTTTGTACACAAAAGTGCAGATGTTGATGTTGTTGCTACTGCTATTGTTCGTGGTGCTTTTGAGTTTCAAGGACAGAAGTGTTCCGCTGCATCACGAGGCTATATTCCAAAATCAATGTGGAATAAACTAAAAGGGAAATTAGTTTCAACTTTAAAAACTGTAAAAATGGGTGATCCAGAAGATTTCACCAACTTTATGAATGCAGTAATTGATAAAGGTGCCTTTGAAACAATTTCTGGTTATATCGATTATATTAAAAAAGCAAAAGACGCAGAAATAGTTTTTGGTGGAAATTGTGATGATTCGGTAGGATATTTTATTGAACCAACATTAGTTGTTACGACTAATCCAAATTTCAAAACAATGGAAGAAGAGATATTCGGTCCAGTATTTACCTTATTTGTTTATGATGACAAAAAATATAAAGAAACATTAAACCTTTGCAATGAAACATCGCCATACGCTTTGACTGGAGCAATATTTGCAAAAGATAGAAATGCTGTTCAGCTTGCAAATAAAATTCTTGTTAATGCTGCTGGTAACTTTTATATAAATGATAAACCAACTGGTGCTGTTGTTGGTCAACAACCATTTGGTGGTGGACGTGCTAGTGGAACAAACGATAAAGCGGGAAGTTACTTAAACTTAATCCGTTGGGTTTCACCTCGTACAATAAAAGAGAACTTTATTCCCCCTACTGATTTCACATATCCTTTTATGGGTGAAAAGTAATTATGTAAGTTATTAATAGTGAAATATTTTAAAATAATAACTTTAAAGCAGCGTCTGACGCTGCTTTTTTTTTGAACTGAAAACTTACAATATCTTCCAAAAATTATTTTTCAAATATATATTCCAAAAAAGAAATTTAAAATCCAAAAATAATTAAATTGGCTTATTTTATCTTATTATGATTTTCCAATCAGAAATAAATATTGTATTTTGTGATAATATTTTTTTAGGAATAAAAAATATTATTTTATCGAGAAATTACATAGCAAAGAAAACGAAATATTAATTCATAAAATGAAATTATCAATGGAGTTATCTATGGAAATTAATCTTTATCTATCAATTATGCCTGAAGCACTTATTGCTTCTATGCTCTCACCTCAAGAGTTTGGCAAATATTTTGCTGTCGGAACAAAGAAAAGAACTCGTGGACAAGCAATGTTTTTCAAATTGAAGCGAGATTTTAAATCTGACTATCTAAAATTAGATGATATAGAAAAAAGATGTGTTCCTGATGAGGATGGAACACCGAAGCGTTCTAAGTACATATCTATCTATAGAGTTTTAGAGCACGTGCCAATGCAGTCTATTGAAAATCTTTATTTAGTTACAGACGATGGACGAGTACTTGAGCTAAAAAGAGAAGAATATACTGATAACACAAATGATGCACTTCATCTCTATCAGCAACTTGGACCAGTTAGACCACTAATTGCAAGTTCATTGAATCCTCCAGATTTCTGTAAAACTCTAACCGATACAACTCAACCTGTCTCGGTTCCAAAACTAGTATTTGTAGAATTAATTCTTAATGGTTTAGCAAATGATCCCGAAAACGCACCTCTTGATAATATCCCATATCAAAATATCGATCATATGAGAGGATGTTTAATCAATTTGCAGAAAAAACCAAGTAAACCAAATAAAACTGTTGTGAGAAGTACACAAAATGATATTCTTTATAGAACATGCAAAAATGGATTTTTTATTGGTGATAATGAAACAATGTTTTATTATCCAATGCCAACAAGAGAAAAACTTGAAGGGGAGTATTACGCATGGTGGAAATCAGCATTAACACAAGGATTTAATTACTAAATTTTAAGGAAAATTATGATAAACGGAATTTTTTGGACGGTTCCAATTGCATCAATTATTGCATTAGCTTTTGCAGGACTGTTCTTTAAACAGATGATGAAAAACAGTGAAGGCACGGATAGAATGGTCACTATTGCTGAGCATATTCGCAAAGGTGCAATGGCATATTTAAAGCAACAATATAAGGTTGTTGGAATCTTTTTTCTAATAATGACATTACTCTTTTCAATTATGGCATATGGTTTTAATTTACAAAACCCTTGGGTGCCTTTTGCTTTTTTAACGGGGGGATTCTTTTCAGGTTTGGCGGGTTTTTTTGGTATGAAAACGGCTACATATGCTTCGGCTCGCACTGCAAATGCTGCAATTACTTCATTAAATGGAGCATTAAAAATTGCTTTTAGAAGTGGAGCTGTAATGGGGCTTGTTGTTGTTGGGCTTGGATTACTTGATATTTCAATTTGGTTTGTCGCTCTTAATTATTTCTACCCAATTGAAATTGGTGATGGACATAACTTAGTAATTATAACTACAACAATGTTAACATTCGGTATGGGTGCTTCTGCTCAAGCATTGTTTGCTAGAGTTGGTGGTGGAATATTTACAAAAGCTGCGGATGTTGGTGGCGACTTAGTTGGTAAAGTTGAAGCTGGAATACCAGAGGATGATCCACGTAACCCAGCTACAATTGCGGATAATGTTGGTGATAATGTTGGGGATGTTGCTGGTATGGGTGCTGATTTATACGAATCGTACTGCGGTTCAATCTTAGCTACATCAGCACTTGGGGCTGCAGCATTTATGGGTAATTCTGATATGCAGCTCAAAGCTGTTATTGCTCCAATGTTAATTGCAGCTGTAGGAATTATTCTTTCAATACTTGGAATATACTTAGTTAAAACCAGAGAAGGAGCTACTCAAAAGGAACTTCTAGAATCGTTAAGTCATGGAATTAATATTAGTTCTATTCTGGTAATAATATTTTCTTTAGGAATATTATATTTGGTTGATATTGAAAATATGATGGGTGTTTGGGGAGCAATTATTGTTGGCTTGGCTACCGGGACTGTAATTGGTAAGGCTACCGAATACTATACTTCTGCAACATATAAGCCAACACAAAAAATTGCTAAGAGTACAGAATTTGGTGCTGCTACTGTAATAATTTCTGGACTTGGTACAGGAATGATTTCAACAACTATTCCTGTAATTGCAGTTGTATTAGGAATTATTCTATCCTTTTTATTTGCTTCTGGATTCGATTTCAACAATATGGGACTTGGTCTTTATGGTATTGGAATTGCAGCTGTAGGTATGCTTTCTACTCTTGGAATTACTCTTGCAACTGATGCTTACGGACCTATAGCAGATAATGCTGGTGGAAATGCAGAAATGAGTGGTCTTGGTGAAGAAGTTAGAAAACGAACAGACGCTCTCGATTCACTTGGTAACACAACAGCAGCTACTGGTAAAGGATTTGCAATTGGATCTGCAGCACTTACTGCACTTGCATTATTGGCATCTTACATTGAAGAATTAAAAATTGGATTATTGCGAATTGGAGAAACGGTTTTAGAATTTAGCAATGGGACAAATGTTAATATTGCAACTGCAACTTTAACTGATTTTATGAATTACTATGAAGTCAATTTGATGAATCCAAAAGTATTAGTTGGAATGCTGGTAGGCTCAATGATGTCATTCCTTTTTTGTGGTCTAACGATGAATGCTGTTGGACGTGCAGCTTCAAAAATGGTAGAAGAAGTTAGAAGGCAATTTAGAGAAATTCCAGGTATTCTTGAAGGAGAGTCTGTTCCAGATTATGCAAGATGTGTTGAAATATCAACTAAAGGTGCACAGAGAGAAATGTTACTTCCAGCATCACTTGCAATATTGGTTCCTATTATTGTTGGGTTAATAATGGGAGTTCCCGCAGTAATTGGTTTAATGGTTGGTGCTTTAGTTTCTGGTTTTGTGCTTGCAGTCTTTATGGCAAATTCTGGTGGATCTTGGGATAACGCAAAAAAATATATTGAAGAAGGTCATCTTGGTGGAAAAGGATCAAGAGCACACAAAGCCGCAATAATTGGAGATACAGTTGGCGACCCTTTCAAAGATACTTCTGGTCCAAGCTTAAATATTTTAATTAAGTTAATGAGTATGGTTGCAATTGTTATGTCGGGGCTTACTGTTGCATTTAGTTTGCTTTAAATAATATTTATTCAAATCAAAAAAGTAGATTTTGTAGCAATAAAATCTACTTTTTAATTAATGACTTTTCTCTAAAAAAGTCCAATTTAATCTACCCCTCCAATTAGCGTACGAATAAAATTTGTTTTGAAAGATTAATTAAATGACAAACCGCAAAAACCAAATAATACCTAAATGCTAATTTCTAATATCCAAACTTATTTATGCATGATTTATTAAAAAATAATTTATTTGGATTTTGGTTATTCATTTTTGTTATTTGTTTGAGATTTATCTTTTGTCGTTTGATATTTATTATTACATTTTTTAAAGCTAAAGATAGATGTACTTAAGTCCACAGTTTTGGTTACGAATAAAATTAGTTTAAAAGACCAAATAGCAAATCACAAAAACCAAATAATATCCAAATTTCAATTTCTAATATCCAAACTTTTCCCTTTTTATATATGGTTCATTTAAAAATAATGAGTTTGGGTTTGGTTATCCGTTTTTGCTGTTTGTCTTAAATTTATATTGTGACGTTTGCTAGTTATTATGACATTTTTTGAAGCTAAAGCGAGATGCATTTAAGTGCATTGATTTAATTCCTACCGAGAACAATAAATGTGTTATTGCTTGTATTTTAATGTAAATAAAAAATATACTTCAAAAGATATAACGTTTAACTAAACATAAAAATATTTGCTACTATATAAATGTTTATTATATAAAGACTTATAGTATATACAAAAATATATTGACAAAATGTAATTAATTACATAGTTTAAACTAGTTAAACGTTTAACTTATTGATGAGACTATGGAAAAAGCTAGAATTACAATAAAAGATGTTGCCAAAAGAGCAAATGTATCAATTGCTACTGTTTCTCTGGTTATAAATAATAATGCTAGAATCTCAAAGACAACTCGCACAAAAGTACTAAATGCCATTAAAGTATTAAATTATTACCCATCCAAGTCAGCACAATCCTTGGTTAGTAAAAAAACTAGAAACCTAGGTTTCATCCTTACTGATGATCATTTCTTGAGAACTGAGCCATTTTATACTAGAATATTTTTAGGAGCCGAATTTGAAGCAGGCCGTAATGAGTATTATGTTTTGCTTGCAACAGTTAAAACTGATTATAATGAAGGTGTGCAAATTCCACGTTTTGTGTTTGAAGGAAGTGTTGACGGAATTATTATTGCTGGGAAAATACCAACTGAACTTCTTTCCGAATTATTAAAATTTAAAATACCTCTCGTATGTGTTGACTTCTATCGCAATGACATTGATTACCCAGTTGTATTAATTGATAATATTCAAGGTGGAATGATTGCTACTGAACATTTGTTGAATCTTAATCATAAAAATATTGCTTTTTTGGGTGGTGATATTAATCATCCAAGTATTGCAGATAGATTAATTGGATATAAATCAGCTTTACAAAAAGCTAATATAAAAATTAATGAAAATATAATTATTACCAATTCTCCATACCCAAATAGACAAAATGGTTATGACTCTGCTCGTTTATTATTTGATAATAATAATGATGTAACAGCCATTTTTGCATGTAATGATGCAATGGCTATTGGAGCGATGCAATATCTTAAAGATAATAATATTTATGTTCCTCAAGATATATCTTTAGTAGGATTTGATGATGTTGAGGCTAATTTACTCCTTGACCCACCTTTAACTACAATTAGAGTTCCTAAAATTGATTTAGGTGTTGAGGCGGTTAAATATTTAATTGAAATAATTAACAATAAAAATACTACATCCAAAAAGATTATTGTACCAGTTGAACTAATAATAAGAAATTCAACTTCTGAACATTATATAAAATAAATTATTTAGAATATTTTAAGCCAATTATATGCGTTTAATAAATTGATGAAAAAAACTAAAATAAGTACTCATTAAATAAATCTCGTAATAAAAGTATACTTTACTAATTATCAACTCGGAGGTTCTATGAAACAAATCAAATTACATTTTATCTTTTTGTTTTTGTTGACTACGTTAGGAGTAGTCTCATTAGCACAAGATAATGTAAACACTATTGGCTCATTTGAGCAAGATTTACCAGCATATTGGACAAAGGGCTCAGAGCCAAGTGGTTCCAGCTTAAGTTGGGCAAAAGATGAATTTGTATCAATGGGAAGATCATTGAAAATAAATAAATCAGCCACATCAGAAGCCGCAATGTGGGAATCAGAAAACATG
>Ga0180007_10001172_pt1 | contig 37368 bp, 38 predicted proteins | sample MM_PC_MetaG_FD_121122 | JGI IMG/M metagenome (GOLD analysis project Ga0180007, IMG submission 121122) | Groundwater microbial communities from the Aspo Hard Rock Laboratory (HRL) deep subsurface site, Sweden - MM_PC_MetaG | ecosystem: Environmental > Aquatic > Deep subsurface > Groundwater... | reverse complement strand
TTATATCAAAATATAAACCTCCTTCTGTAGAAGATATAAAAAATGCACAAAAAAATCTTAAGATGAGCAAGCAGATTCACAGAGTGGAAGAATTTTACGATAAAATCCATGCTCTAAGCAAAGGATAATATCTAAATAAGACTTAAGCATCTTATTATCTTATGGGTTTAAGACAGCACCATACAGTTATTAATTCTTTTTTGCTACAACATCAAAATTGCTTAATTTCTTGCCAACATCCTCCAACCCCAAGGATTGTTTGATACACCGAGAACCTTTTCTGCGCAAACCCCTTAATTCAGTTCGGGGTTAGCAACAGGTTCTCAGGTGTGATTAAGACACCAAGAATTCCTTACAATAGAATTCTTGGCTGCGCTCAAGAATCTTCGATTCTTGACGACCCGAGGCACGCCCAGGATTTTAGTCCGCGGGTTCTTGACAAGATTATCTAAAACAATATTGTTTGAAGCTATTGTTTGTCACATCAAGATTTGCAAAATACAAATCTTAACGCAATCCTTCTAATAAACTAGGCGATTAATTTTTGTACAACTCACTAGAGGTTTAAGACAATAATCTTTATAAGATGCATACTCCAATTTCCCATATGAATAACAAAAAGGTGCTCATAATAAAAACAGGATATTCTGAAGTTTTGGACGAAGAAGATAACTCAAGAAGAGTTAGTTTTGGAGATGTTTTAAGAACGACTGTTCTATTACATCTATTCAAGAATGATAAGGTTACTTGGGTAACTGACAAATTTGCTTTCCCACTTCTAGAAAATAATCCTTTTATTGAAAGACTTCTCCCTTATGACTTCACAACAGCACTCCAACTTAAATCTGAAGAGTTTGACGTAGTTATCAATCTTGAAAAAGTTCCAGGAATTTGTGCTTTAGCAGACAATGTTCGTGCAAGAAGAGCAAGATTCGGTTTTACCTTAAATACACACACAGGAAGAGCCGAGCCATATGATAAAGCTTATGATGTTTTGACAGTGAGCGCAAATGTCAATTTAAAGAAAGAGAATCAGAGAACATTCCAAGAGCTTTTATTTGAAATGGTCGGTTCAAAATGGAACGGAGAAGAATATGTGTTGGGTTATCAACCGTCAGTACAAAAAGCATATAACCTCGGTTTAAACGACGAAGTAGGATCCAAATGGCCAGTTAAGAGATGGTCTGAAGGAAAATGGAGTGAGTTAGAGAGAAAATTATCAGAAAAAGGGTTTAGCCTATCAAGACAAACTAAACAAGATCGGAGAATTTTAATAGATTTAAGAGCCTATATGGACTGGCTAAATTCTTGCGAGTTAATCATAAGCGGAGATAGTCTTGGGTTACATTTAGCAATTGCTCTAAAGAAAAAAGTTTTAGGTCTGTTTGGACCAACTTCTCACAAAGAGATTCACTTTTATGGGTTAGGGAAGCCAATTCTCCCTGAAGAAATTAGTTCTTGTATGCCTTGCTTTGAAAAAGATTGCCAGTATGGAGAGCCCTGTCTTGAAAAAATATCTCCTCAGAAAATTGCCGAAGAAGCAGAGGTTTTACTTCGGGGAGATTAATTCTTAAGATGTAAGCTCCCCAAGTCTTTCTTCTGCTTTCGTCAATCTCTCTTCTACAAATCTTTCCATATACTCTGGGTCATCTCCGTGAGAAAATGCCACATGTTTTCTGTACGTAGGAGAAAGAAAATTTAAATAACGAAGAACCCAACCCATTTCAACGGTAGGCATTACAATTCTCAATCTTTCTTCAAAAAAATCAGAAGGTCTTCTTCTTTTCCTGTATTCTTCTAGAAAAAGAGATAACATGCCTTCTCTTAACAGCCTTGAGTTATCTTGTTGCATAAAATGAGCAATTGTATGGACCGGGTCATTTCTTCCAGAATATTCAAAGTCAAGAAAAACTTTCCTCCCTTCTGGACTTATCAAGAGATTATGAAACCCCACATCTGCAGGAGTAATAACCTGTTCTTCTAATGGAATTTCTTTATTGGTGTTATACATTCTTGTTCTTTTAATAAATTCATCTCTTAATTTTAAAGCTGCTGGACGAACCATACTATCTACAAATGATTTTACCCTTTGTCCAAAAGGACCTTCAGATCCATATTGAAGAGCTACATCAACCCTTACATCCACCACTTCAAGATATCTTGAAAGCGTGACACAAGCCTCTCTAGCCAAAGGAAACCCCTTTATATCATCAATGCTAATATCATACACCCTTGCCAAGAAATCAACAAGGTCCTTGATGTCTTCCTTTCCAACTTCTGAAGGGTCTAAAACTTCTCCTTCTTCAAAAGAAAAAACTCCAACATTATCAATTCCATAAAATCTAATTGGTTGAGGAATATCCCTAAACCCTTTACCCCACAAAAAAGAAACAAACATAGACTCTCTTTCTCCTCTTGGCCAATTGTCTGTTTGAAAACCTGAATACTGTTTTAAAAGATATCTACCCTCTTCTGTTCTAACTTCAAACAAACGATTATTTCCCCTATGCTGCATATCTCTAACAGCTAAAACCTGTTCATCAAAATAATTTTGAATTTTTTCTGCATCTTCTGCATTTGACATGTCCTCTTCTCTAGAACTAATCTTATAAATATTACTGCGTTATATTATAATAACTAAATCCTACTTAAAAATTGTTTTAAATCTAACAATCAATAAAGACCACAAATATTTTTAAATAGGAGTTTTAATAATACAAGATGGACGTTTTATTTGTTGTAGAGGATGTAAGACACCACTCTCCTATCGGAATGATGCAGGTTTCAGCAATAGCTAAACAAAGGGGTGATCAGACACACCTCGGAGTCTTATCTCGTGAAGATGTCTTAAATAAAATTGACAAATTAAAACCAAATGTTGTAGCATATGGTGGTTCTACAGGTGAACATAAATTCTACGAAAGGTTTAACTCAAAATTAAAACAAAGGCATCCAGAGATATTTACAGTGATGGGAGGAACCCATGCTACTTTTTTTCCAGAGATTATGAAAGATGCAAAATTAGATGCCGTGGTTGTTGGAGAAGGAGAGCAGGCATTTAAAGAGCTTCTAGATAGGGTTGAGAGAGGAGAAGATGTTTCAGGTTTGCAAAACGTAAGAACACATTCTCAACCAGAAACAACACTAAGACCTTTAATTCAAGATTTAGATTCTTTGCCGTTCCCAGACAGAAGTTTATTTTTTGAAAATACTGAAAATGGGCAGGCACCAATAAAACATTTCATGGCATCAAGGGGGTGTCCCTACAAATGTTCATATTGTTTTAACTCTCCATTCAAAGGAATGTATCCTGGAGAAAAATATGTAAGAAGACATTCTGTTGGCTATGTGTTAGAAGAAATTTTAGACACCCTATCAGATTACCCTGCGGAGTTTATCAAATTTTATGATGATGTGCTCACTTTTAGAGTAGATGATTGGCTGAGAGAATTTGCGCAAAGATATAAACAAGAAGTTGGTCTTTCATTTTACTGTCTCACAAGAGCAGATTTAATGACTGAAGAGATGGCTAAACTGCTAAAAGAAGCAGGTTGTCAAACAGTACAAATGGCTGCAGAATCCACCAACGATAGGATTAGAAATGAACTCTTACACAGAAACATGACAAAAGAACAAATGAAAAAAGCATTTAAAATTTGCGCTGACAAAGGAATGACTGTAGTCACAAATTATATTCTTGGATTGCCTGGTTCAACAGTTCAGGATGATATTGATGCAGTGTACTTTAATATAGAAGCCGGTGTTCCAGTTCCAGAGTTCCCAATATTTCAGCCATACCCTGGAACAGAGCTAGGAGATTTGTGTGTTAGAGAAGGATGGTTTGATGGGGATTTTGACAGCATCCACACATCTTACAATAATAGATCCCCTTTGAATTGTTTTAATGAAGAAGAAAAAGATATACACGCAAATATTAATCGTTTAGGACAAATCGCTACCACCTGTGCGAGAGACCATCCATCTATAACAAATTTAATAATGAACCATTTAATACATCAAAGAGGAGAAAATGAAGCTTTTGCAAGAGCATATACAGAACACAAGTGGGAACTATACAATAGACTAGTTTATCCATTTAAACATTCTGAAGAGACAAAACAAGAAATGTTGGGAAAATCTCTCAGGTTAGGAGTATCAGACAGGACAGATGAAGTAAAACCAATTCCACAAGCAGATTCTACCACCTAAAATTTTATAAACAAACTTTTCCCAGAATGTAAACTGTTCACAAAATAATAATAAAATGGCAGATAGAGAAGATATTCAGGAGTTAAGAGAACATGCAAGACAAATTAGAAGCAAAGTTTTAGAAATGGGAATAAGGTCAGGCGGAGGGCATCTTGCTCCAGGTTTTTCAAATACAGATATCTTAGTAGCCCTCTATGATAAAATTTTAAGATTTGACCCAAAGAATCAAGACTGGGAAGACAGAGATAGATTTGTTTTAAGCAAAGGACATGGCTGTATGCCATTATATGCAATCTTAGCAGATAAATGTTTTTTTAATGAAAGCCATTTAGACACTTTTTGTCAGCCAGGGAGTATTCTTGGATGCCATGCAGACAGAAATTTAATTCCAGGAGTTGAGGTCACAACAGGAAGTCTTGGCTTAGGACTTCCAGTGGCAGTTGGGATGGCTTTTGCAGCAAGGCATTATAAAAAGAATCACCGCATTTATGTTTTATGTGGTGATGGAGAATGTCAAGAAGGCACTATTTGGGAATCTGCGATGTATGCAGGAAGCAATGGTTTTGACAATCTTACAGTCATCGTAGATAACAATGGATATGGTGCAACAGCAAGATTAAGTGATACTGCAGATGTTTACCCTCTTGCAGAAAAACTCAGAGCATTTAACTTTTCTGTTAGAGAAGTAAATGGTCATGATTTTAGGGAACTTTTACCAGCATTAAGAGCTGTTCCTTATGAAAAAGGAAGACCAAGTGCAATTGTTGCCCACACTACAAAAGGAAAAGGGGTAAGTATTATGGAAGAAGATTACGCAAGAGGAGATCCAAGATGGCACTATCGGCAACCTAAGACACAAGAAGAGGCAAGGATTGCACGAAGAGATTTAACATTTCCTTTAGAAGAAAATGGTGATTTAAATGAACAAATAAGGAGTAACTAAAAATGAGAGAAGCATATGTCAGAGCATTAGCAGAAGAAGGAAGAAACAATCCAAGAATTTTTGGCCTTGTAGGAGACATAGGAACATTCACATATGATGAATTTAAAGCAGCTTGCCCAGATAGATTTGTTAATGTTGGAATAGCAGAGTGCAATATGGTTGGAATGGCTGCAGGTTTAGCTCTTGAAGGACAAATTCCATTTGTTTACAGCATTACACCCTTTACAACTGCAAGAGCTCTTGAGCCAATTAGAGTCGATGTCTGCTATCAAAATTTAAATGTAAAGATAGTGGGTTGTGGAAGTGGTTTCTCATATAGCACATTAGGTTGCACACATCACGCTACAGATGATATTGGTCTTATGCGTGCCTTACCAAATATGGTTGTCATCTCTCCTGCAGACCCACCAGAGGCAATGAGGGTTGTAAGGGCAGCAGTACAGCATGTTGGCCCAGTATATATTAGGATTGGGAGAAGCAAAGAGCCCATTATAACTTCAGAAGAACAAGGATTTGAAATTGGAAAAGCTACGCAATTAAGAGAAGGGAGAGATTTAACAATTATCGGAACAGGCTCAATTTTGTTTAACGCCTTGCAAGCAGCAGAAAGACTACACAGGGAAGAAGAAACAGACATTGAAGTCATTAACATGGCAACAATAAAACCCATTGACAGAGAAGCAATTGTGCGCTCTGCTCAAAAAACAGGAAAAATCCTAACATTAGAAGAGCACAGCACTCTCGGAGGTCTGGGAAGTGCAGTTGCAGAAGTCTTAGCTGAAGAAGGGATAGCAATTCCATTTAAAAGAATGGGCTTGGATGATAAATTTTGTTATGAATATGGTCAGCATGTTGACCTGGCAAGATATTCTCAAATTGCTGAACCTTGTGTAGCGAATGCTGTTAATTCTTTTTATGGCAAACCTCCAATTTATCGCGGGACTGAGGCCTGCGGAGGATGCAGTATTTGTCTTAGAAGATAGATTGTTTTGTTTCAAGCACACATATTTTTATAAACATTTCTTAAAAGAAATTTAAATGGAAATTGAACAAAAACAAGCATTTGAAGACCTGATGAAGAATTGGATACCTGCATTATCTTCCTATGGAACTTCTGCCAGCTTTACTAATGATTCTGAGGTTAGACTCATACCAAACCCAAACAATTCACAAGATATACCTTTCCGCGCTTTTTTTTCTTCTGGATTTTCAAGAAGACGCGAGCTAATGGAACGACAAAGAAGAACTTTGGAGGAAAGAAAAAATAAAGGTTTACCACCGAGATGGAAAAATGATGGGGCTTCATGTTTTTTATGCGATAATGTAGGACAAGCACAAGATGTGGGAGACAACCTTTTATTGCCCTTCAATGCACACCCAAACCATGTTCTAGTACCAAATCGTTACCCTTTTACAAAAAGTCATATCTTATTTTGTGCAAAGGAACATGATAAAATTTCTAGAAAAGTTCCAGAGATTATATCTGGAGAATATTTGGCTGCTGTTATTGAATTAGCTGAAAAATATGGTCTTGGCGCCCTTAGAAATCACCCACGCGCAGGAATGAGCCTGCCAGATCACGAGCATGTTCAATTTTATCCGCACATTATCTCTGATTCTTCAGGGAGAAGAATATCCCCAAACGGTTTAGAAGGATGCGATTTACAGCCAACAGAATACGGCAGAGATGTTTGTTCTGTCGCAAGGACACGATTAGATACGTTAGCATTTAAAGGAGGAGACAGCTCAATTGAAAAAATTTTAGGGGTGTTAAGTAGATTAGAAGAGAGCAATAAAATTTTCACATGGTATTATGAACCATCTGGAAAAAATCAACAACATCAAGGATTATTTTTTCTAACGCCCCATAAAAAAGAAGATGCAGATAGAACAATTGGTGGAGGAAGTCCAGTTTACATCGTTTCTGCAAGGCTCGGAGAGACAATAAACTTTGTAGACCACATGAAAAATTTAGAAAGACACATCTTTCCAAGAGGAATGTTTCCTTGGGAAATATATATCTAAAAGAACGCATAAAACATTATAAACTCTTTCTTTTTTGTTTTTGGAGAAAGATTAAAAAGGAAATTTCAAAATGGTAGAATTCAATGTAGACAATCACAAATTAATGTTGCATCCAGAAAGAGTTGCAGAATGGGGGGAGAGAGGAGACTGTTTTCCCGTTTATGTAGAAATAGGTCCAACAAGCGCTTGCAATCACAGATGCGTTTTTTGTGCTCTTGACTTTACAGGATATGAAGGAAAATTCATAGACAGAAAAGTTATGATTCAAACTCTTGAAGACATGGCTCAGGCAGGAGTTAAATCTACAATGTTTGCAGGAGAAGGAGAACCCTTGCTACATAAAGATATTGGGTTGTTTACACAAACAGCTAAACAAAGTGGTTTAGATGTTTCAATGACAACCAACGGCGTTCCGCTTGTTAAAAAAAAAATGGAAGAATGCCTCCCACACCTCTCATGGATAAGATTTAGCATAGACTCTGGAAGTCCTGAAAATTATGCAGAAGTTCATAAAACAAACCCAAGGGATTTTGAAAAGGTAATGGCAAACATTCAAGGAGTTGTAAGGTATAAGGAAACCCAAGGTCTAAGAACAACAATCGGGACTCAATTCTTAGTGATTCCACAAAATATGGGAGAAGTAACAAAATTAGCAAGAAGACTAAAAGACATTGGGGCAGACAATATCCAAATCAAACCATACTCACAACATCCAACCAGTATAAACAGTCTTTGTGTAAATCCTGGAGAATATAATCAACTAGAAGAACAGCTTCTTGATTTTGATTCTCCAGAATTCAGAGTACTTTTCAGAAGAGCAACAGCTGAAAGAATCCAATCAGGAATTCCATATGGCCAATGTCACGGGCTTCCTTTCTCCGCGCTAATTGATACAAAAGGAAATGTCATGCCATGCAACCTTTTCTATGATAAACCAGAATTTATCTATGGGAATCTAAATAAACAAAGGTTTCCTGAAATTTGGCAAGGAAATCAGAGAAAAGAAGTTATACAAAAGTTAAATGAGATAGGTTGTGAAGATTGCCGGGCTGGTTGCAGACTTGACCCAATAAATAGATATTTAGATAGATTAAAAAACCCTCAAGACCATGATAATTTTGTTTAACTGATAAAATGAAGTTCAAATTAGAAGATTATGGGCCTATTGATTACAGAACTTGGATTCTCGGAGATAAAGCTAGAGAAGGGGCAAATATAAAGAAAAGTAATATATTAACTTCAGAAGAATTAAAAATATGGGATGAATCAATTAAATATCAAGACCAAAGAAATGACCCGGGCCAAGGAGAGATAGTAACTTATTTTGTGATAAAACTTCTTAATTATCTTAAAGGCAAAAGAGAAGTTGCAGTACCTGCAGCAATCCTTCATGATACTGGTTTTTATGGAGAAGACCCAACAGCATGGAAAAAATTAGTAAATTCTGGAGCAAACACCGATACTGAAGAGCATCGCAGACCTCATCAGAACAGGGGATGTTTAATCGCTGGTAGAGTTTTAGAAAATGCCAATTATCCAGAAGAATATCACAATGAAATTGCAGATATCATAGGTGACCATGATACGAGGAAACTGCCTACGACAGATAGCGGAAAGATTGTTAGGGCAGCTGATTTACTATGGAGAGTTACATATCCTTGTGTTCAAATCTATTTACCAGAACTGTCTGTTAAACACGCGTTAACAAAATTAGAAAAAACAAGTTTAAATTTAAAATCCCCCCATACTCTTGGAGAAACCGAAAAACAAATAGCACGAATTGAATTAGCAAACACATTGCTCTTTAAATTCGGAAAAGCAGCACATCAAGTCCTCCAAGAAAACTATTTAAAAGAATTAAACAAAGTACTATTGTTTTAGGGATTATGAGAATTAAAGAAGATGGTAATCAAAGCTACAAAGATTATATTAGTGAATCAAAGAAATAAAGAAGTATTACTCTATCTGAGAGATAATAAACCGTCTATACCCCATCCAGGATATTGGGATTTGTTTGGAGGGTCTATAGAAGAAGGAGAATCACCTCTAGAATCAATTAAAAGAGAAGTAAAAGAAGAAATAGGCATAAAGATAAAAGACCCGATTTTTTTAGGAGATTTATTTTACAAAAAAGATTCTTTATGCAACTATAACACCAAGATTTCAGTATTTACCGATAAGGTTGTTATTCCCTTAGACAAAATCAAATTAACAGAAGGTCAAAAACTGGAATACTTTAAACTGGAAGAATTATCTAAAATTAAATTTCCTCCTTTCTATAAGGATTTTATAATTAAAAATAGAGAGATTCTTGGAGTTTAATCCCATCACAACAATTATTTTAAACTAATCTTAACAGCGTTTATACGAAAAAGAAGGCAATAAAAATGAGGTCAATAAAAATTCCTGAGGAATACAATTATATCTGCGCATTCTTAAGTATGAGATGTAATCTAAAATGTAGTTTTTGTTTAAATGATATTGACGGAGAATTTAGTAGAAACAAATTTATAGAACTTCCCGGAGAAAAATGGATTGAAGGATTAAACAGAATAGAGTCTCGCCCAGACGTACCAGTAACATTTAGTGGAGGAGAACCTTTTTTGCATCCAGATTTTATTGAAATAATAAATAAATTAAAGCCGGAATTAAATATAGACATCTTAACAAATCTTCAATGGGGTAAAGGAGGTATTGAAAGATTTGTCGGTGAAGTTGATCCAGCAAGAATAAAAAGAGATGCCCCATATGCTCCAATCAGGGTTTCTTATCATCCAGAGCAAATGGGAACAGGAGAACAACTTGTTGCAGACGTAAGGAAATTACAAGATGCAGGGTTTTCAATTGGGGTATGGTCTGTTCTATACCCAAGTCCAGAGCAACTATCCGCGATTAATCAAATGCAATTTAGATGTAAGGATGCTGGGGTGGATTTTAGATTAAAAGAGTTTACAGGAGAATATCACGGAGATTTTTATGGAGATTATTCAAAATACTCTAGAGCAGCATTTAGTCAAGATGCAGAAACCCGTATGTGCCGAACATCTGAACTACTTATGGGGTCAGACGGAAGAGTATACAAGTGCCATAGAGACCTTTTTAGCGAGGAATATCCCACCGGACAGATAACTAGTCCAGATTTTCAGGCCAGTTATGAATTTAGAAGATGTGATTTGTTTGGACAATGTCATCCTTGTGACGTTAAAGTTAAAACAAGCCACAAACAAGAACTAGGATATACAAGCGTTGAGATAAAAAACCCTGAGTTTCTTATAACTTAATGGAGACTCTTCCAGTGCCATCTATCCTATTCAATAACAAACGCACATTGTTTTCTTTTATATATCTTTCAACAGCTTTTTTTGCACCAACAGAACAACCATAGTCATCTATTAGAATCACACCACCCCCCATGACAAGTGGATACAAATGTTTTAATTCATGATAGGTAGATTCGTAAAAGTCTGTGTCTAATCTTAACAAGGCAATTTTAGAGGGAGTTGTTTTTGGAATGGTATCAATTACATTCCCTTTAACAAAAATAAGATTCTCTGCAGGGTATTTTATAGAATACATATTACGCTTGACGTCTTCCAAATTATAGACATAAGGGTTTTCTTTTTCCTCTTTGGTATATCTCTCCCAAACATTTACTGCTTTTTCACCATCTTCACCACAAGGTTTGGGTTGACCTTCGTAAGTATCATATAGGTAAATCTTTCTATTAGTTTCTTTTAGTTTTATCAAGGTTAAAGCGATTAGTTTACAAGACTCTCCCCCAGCAACACCACATTCAACAAAATCCCCTTTAATCTTGTTTTTAATAATATATTTTAAAGAGTTGTAAAGAGAATACATCCTCTCAACTGTTGTTGTATTAACGCAATTGTCATATATCTTCATAAAATCTTTATCAGACTCCAAATCTTTTGGAAAAAACCTGCTCACTCTATAACCTCTTTTATTTAGCCATAATTGCAGATACATCTTCCACACACCCTTCCTTTTCAGTTTATGTCCTCTTATTCTCATTTTATGTTTTTCCCTTTCTACTGTTTACAATAATTTAATCTTGAAAATTTGTTGTGAAACTAGATTTAAATATAGCGGAATTTAATGAAACTAGCCCATGTTTCAGATTTTTTGCCACAACCAATTCCGCAAATGCACCCATTGTTTCTGGTTTGTCTGTATCATGACAGGAAAGAACTTCGCGCCTTAGTTTCGGATAATAACCCCTCATGTCTTGTTTAACAAATTTGTACCTCTGGTTGCCGCAGATATAAACAAAATCCAAATTATTTGGAAGAGTACATGAGGCGTCTGCTGATTTCTTTTTAATCCACATAATTTTTTTAAGTATTTCTTTTATTTTTTTCATGTGTTAAATAATCTCCAAATTTTAAAAGAGAAAAAGAGAGTAAAAAACTAACCACCATCAAACCAATAGAGAAAAGAGGGTTTTCTATAGATGTCCGAATGCCCTTTCGATAAAGAAACCCCATTATCAAAGACGAAATGAAAATAGACATTATTGTTACAACCCCCAAAGTTAAAAAAATATTATTCCTTTTCCACATTTTTAGACTTCACAATCGTTTATTTTCCTCTCTATCTGTCTGATGGCCACATGCTATAAAAAGATTACGGTTCCAATTTAATTTATGTTTATTTTATATTCCTAACACTCATTGTACTTCTTATTTTTCTAATGGCTTTTTCACTACGAGATTTCAAATAGGGAAAACTTCCAGATAATTTCATTAAAGAGCTTACAACAACAAAACGCATACCACATTCCCTGCAATAAATCACTCTCCTATAAAGCAATCTCTTTTGAAGATTGTAATTTCCATACTCAATATTTTTTTTACAAAAAGGACAGTTCACTTTAACTTTATACCTCTTTCCTCCTTTATCCTTTTTCACAGATAGGGGGGTTATATGTCTAAAATAATTATCTACTAAACGTGGAACCTCTTTAACAAGTTCGCCAAATTCTTTTTCTTTCATTTTATCCGTCATGTTCAAAGCCTTTTTTCCTTCCAACGCACCCAATATAAATTTTAATTTATCTTTGATAAGCCCCTTTTTTAAACAATGGAGATATACCGCACTTCCAGGATAAGGTTGAATAAATCCCAATCCTACTTGACCATGACAATTTTTCCTCCAATAATCTAATGTTTTTTTTGCAGTTTCTTTTGTTTCAGCAACATCGCCGAAAATAAAGTTGCCTTGAATACCTATTTTTTCATTTAATGTGGATCTGATGGCAAAGTCAATCTGCTCTGGTTTTATTGGTTTCCTCATGCTCTTCAAAACCTTCGGGTCCATACTTTCAAATCCATAGCTAATAACACTACATCCAGAATCCTTCATGGTTTTTAACAAATCCTTATCAATACCAACTACAGATAATTGACAGTACCATTTTATCTTTTGAGGAAGTTCTTTATTTATCTCTTTTATTTTCTCACAAAATTCATATATTCTCTCTTTTTTAAAAGAAAACATATCATCATATAGTGCCACTATATTTATTTTGTACTTCTTTATTGCCATTTTAATTTCATTTATTACATCCTCTATGGATCTCTCTCTATACTTGTATCCTATGCTGTGATAACAAAAAGTACATTGGAACGGGCAAGACCTACTGGACATTATGGGATAAGGTACAGGGTAATCATACGACTGATTATAGTGCTGTTGATTACAATATAAATGCTTTAAGTATTCTTTAAACTCAAATCCTTCAAAATCTGGATAAGGGATAGATTCTATGTCCTTAATCGGTTCTCTTTTTTCAGTAACCTTTGTTTTCCCTTTTTCATCCTTGTAGATTATTCCTTTTACTTTGCTGAAATCACCTTTTTTCTTGATGCAATCTAATAATTCAACAATCGTTATTTCTCCTTCTCCTAAAACTCCAAAATCCAGACCTAACGAATTAAAAATCAATTCAGGCTCGCTTGTAATTAACGCCCCTCCAACAATAAATTTGGGATGGGACGAATGTTCTTTTACACATTTTCTAATTTCTTCAGTTACAACATAATTTGGCCCCCCCACGAGTTGTGTACAGACGACGTCATATTTTTCCTTGTCCAATTCTTTTCCTAATATTTCAGAAATAGTTCCTTCCCGATGATTTAAATTTAAACAATCAGAATTATACCCGGCCTTTTTTATTGCAGAAGAAATATATGTCAATCCTAAAGGGATCATATAATTATAATTAACTTTCGTCGTGAGTATTAATTTTGGCATCACGATTAATACTTTAAAATCTTTTCTTGATGGGACTTGTTTATTTTTAACCATGTGGTTAGTTCATAAAAAGTATATAAAAATATATCTGTCATCGAGTTAACAATGTGAACTCTTAATTTTCATCCTCTTTAAGATGTTTTTCTGTATGGTTCTCAAAATCATTTTATCTTTTTTATCTAAACATCCGGTAAACAGAATCAATAACACATATGCTCCAACAAAAACAAGCCCTGAAATAATAACAGAAACAAAACTCAAAGTAAAAAATGACCGAGCAATCTCCAAGCCCGCAACTAGTAGCATTGACGCTAAAATTACTCTAAACATTCTCCTCTTCAATGGTACAGCTTCAGTTAAATGACCAGCCTTGAATATAAATATCCCTGCAAGTAGAAGATTCATAGTCATCGTAGATAAAGCAGCTCCGATTATGCCAATTCTTGGTATCAAGATTATATTCAATAAAATATCTATGATGGCTGTAATAATCACAGTTTTCAAAATTATTTTTGACTTCCCAGATGCTAAAATAAGCAACCTAGATGGTTGTGCCTGTGCAAAAACAAATGAGCCAACAGCAAGTATCCTCAAGGCGTTTTTAGCCACCACAAAATCATTACCAAACATGGCTGAAATGATTTGTTCAGGAAAGAACAAGACCAATATCAATAAAGGAAAATTAATCATAAAAATCCATTTCGCAATCTGCTGACTTATTTGCTTCGCTTCCCCAAAATTCTTTTCGCCTCTCATCCGATTTATCAAGGGAAAGAATAATTTAGAAAATATCTCTGGGGCTAAACTAAAGAATAAAACAAGGGGCACTGCCACATTATAAACTCCAACATTCTCGACACCCAAAAAGTAACCTATTGTTAAAGAATCCGCCCAATAAAAGACCTGCCAGATTATCCCTACAAGAACCAAGGGCCAAGAGTAGGAATAGAAATTTCTGAATACTTCTTTGTACTCTTTTTTCCTAATCTTCTTTTTGAAATAAACTGAAACATATCTTCTAAAAATAAAGAATGAACTAGCAAATAAAAACACATATCCTATATAGTAAGAGTATACAACCGCTTCTTGGCCAATGCCCCATAAGATGAGAACAACCAAGATTGTAGTTTTTATAGCGTTCAGCACAACATTATTTAAAAAAGAAGATACGCCGATTTTTTCCAAAGCAGTTAATGTTGTCATAAAAAAATTTGAAAGCACCCACAACGGAACCAGCATACTAAAAATCCTCAAAAACATTCCAAGTTCTTCACTTTCAAATATTTTTACAGCGAGGTAATCAGAAAAAATGAATAAAATAACCGAAGCAGAGAGGCTTGTAATAATAAGTATCTTAGAAGACACCTGCAGAATATATTTTATCTTTTTTTGTTCCCCTTCTCCACGATACCCTGGCACAAACCTCATTACTCCTTGAGGGATTCCGAGAGATGCAAGAGTCACAACAATTCCGACAACGACCAAGGTCAGAGTGATTATCCCGTATGTCTCCGCCCCGTAATACCTTGCGATAAGTATTCTATAAACAAATGTCAATATCTTGGACAGGATTATAAATGCAAAAACCACAAACGAACTTTTCACAATAAGTTTAAGCGAATTATCCACCCGTTCACTCTTTATTTTTTTCATTTATCAACAAGATTTTACTCCTTTTTATTATTTCGCAATTCCCCAAATATCCAAATTCTTATAAACCAAACTCTTTTCCTCTTTTCCATGAAAATAGCACATGTAAACATGTTTTACCATCCCACTTTTGGAGGGGTTGAACAGGTGATGTATGAGTTAGCACAAAGGCAAGTAAGAGATGGTCACGAGGTCCATGTTTTTTGCTGCGACTCTGATAAAAAAAAAAGAATAAAGATAAAGGATGAAGTAGTAGACAGAGTTCACATCCACAGATTGCCATATTGGATTAGACTGTCTTTGAACACATTCGTCTGGCCCTCGTTACTTTGGAAATTCAAGGGAAAATTTGACATTGTTCACACACATGTTTCTGGACACGATTACGTCTTGTTTATCGGATTGCTTGGAAAATTAAAAGGTTTTAAACACATCCACACAACTCACTGCCCATGGACAGACAATTCCTTTAGGCCTTCAACTGTAAAACCCTTTCTGTTTCTAAACCATTTAATTTTTAACAAAATTTCTTTTAAATGGGTTGATAAAGTGATTCCAATAACCCCTTGGGAGTTAGACATACTAAAAAAGTATATCAAAAATGTAGAAAAAATAAGAGTCATTCCAAACGGGACTGATAAAATTTTATACAAAAAAGTTAAAAACAATCAGTTTAGAAAAAAAAACAATATAACTGAAAAATATCTTGTTCTTTTTTTTGGAAGACTAAACCCTACAAAAGGTCCTGATAAATTGGCTCGGGCAGCAATTAATCTCACAAAAAAAAGAAAAGACATTGCCTTTATCTGGGTCGGCCCTGATGAAGGAAAGGCAAAAGAAGTAGAAAGATTAATCAAGCCTTATAAAAATATGAAATACCTCGGCCCAATTCGAGGAAAAGAAAAAATCGCAGAAATGTATCAAGCAGCAGACCTATACGTTTTGCCAAGCTACAGGGAAGGCTTGCCATTGACGTTATTTGAAGCAATGGCCTCGGGTTTGCCAATTATTGCAAGTCCTGTCAACGGAATTCCTTATGAAATGACCTCGCCAGAAAATGGATTTTTTACAAAGTACGGAGACATTAAAGCAATAGAAGAAAAAATTCTTAAAATTTTAGATGATAAAAAATTAGCAAAACAAATATCAAAAAATAATTTCAAGAAAGCAGAAGGATATGACTGGGATTCTATACACAAAAGATACATGAAGGAATACAAAGCACTATTAAGTAATCGTTCTTAATGTCAAGAACCTAGCACACCCGCCGCCTTACTAGGGGTTCTTAACAACTCCTCCTTTTTAATTAAACCCGATTATATAAAGATTTAAAAAATAATCCCTCCCAGAAGACCTATGAAAATAACTCTAATATCCACAGCAACATATCCCTCAGACCAGGGTATAAGGACAATCTCAAGTGTCTTAAAAGAAGCAGGGCACGACGTCAAAATGGTTTTCATGGCACTAAGCGAAGATTACTCTAAAAATTACAAAAAATCAGAACTATTGCAATTGATAAATCTCTGCAAATCAAGTCAGCTAATCGGAATCAGTTCATACGCATCAACAGCACATCGCGCAGCAAGAATAATTTCTTTCTTGAAAAAATTAAATCTCCCTTTAGTTTATGGAGGAGTCCATGCCACAATCTGCCCTGATAAATGTATAAAACACTCAGACATTGTCTGCGTCGGAGAAGGAGAAAGAGCAATTTTAGATTTAGTTAATGCGCTGGAAAAAAACAAAGATTACTCAAAAATAAAAAACCTCTGGGTAAAAACCAGCAGAGGAGTAATAAAAAACCCAGTCAGAAACATAATTGAGGAGATAGACACACTGCCTTTGCCAGACTATGGAATAGAGACCCATTATCTCCTAGAAAAAGGCAAAATAAGAAAATTTCAAGAATATGACTTAGCCGGACAAATTTTTTTCCTAACAGGAAGAGGTTGCCCATACGGATGTGATTACTGTAGTAATTCTCTGTTCAACGAAATTTACAAGGGAAAATGCAAAAAAATATTAAGATGGCACTCTCCAGATTACATAATCAACGGAATTCTTTTCCTCAAGAAAAAATTTCCAAGTTTAAGTTATTTTGATGTAAGAGATGACACTTTCTCTCTCCGTCCGTTGTCTCAAATAAAAGAGTTTTGTGCTCTTTACAAAGAAAAAGTAAAACTGCGTTTCAAATGTCTCGGAGACCCAAAGACAATTTCCGATGAGAAAATAAAACTTTTAGTAGATGCAGGTTGCACAGATATTATCATTGGAATCCAGGGAGGCGAAAGAACAAATAAAGAAATTTATCATAGGAATCAAACAGATGAACAAGTTCTAAACGCAGCAAGGATTCTTAACAAATATAAAAACAAACTAGCAGTTATGTATGATGTCATAACCTGCAATCCTTACGAACAACCCGAAGACATAATCAACTTAATTCGCCTTCTTCAAAAAATTCCAAAACCTTACTTTCTGTCTGTAAACAACCTTGTTTTTTTCCCTGGAACAAAACTAGACCAACGCGCACGCCAGGACAGAATAATAAAAAAAGAAAAAGATGCAGCCTACCAATTGAATTATTGGGACAGAAGTGCACACATTCTTTTGAAAAGAAAAAACCAATATCTCGTCTTAATTTTAAATTTAATGCGCGGAGTTGTAACAGAAAGCAGATTTGGTATTCTTCCAAATTCCCTACTAAACCATCTCCTGCAAAAAGACAGAGTAAAACAAAACCTAAGAAAAACCTTCACAACCCTCCTCGTTTTAAGAGTCGTAAGTCTCTATGACATAATCAGAGAAAGAATCCTCAAAACAACTTACAGAAGCCTGCCATTGAGTTTTAGGGTTTGGTATGACAAGGTTAGGTACAGGGTTTGATTCATGCATACCCCACCAGCAAATAGAAAAACTTAAATACTATACCAATCTATACAATCGCTATGGATACAACAATACAAGTCAGTGATGGGCTAAGACAATTCCTACAGATGAGAAAATTGTCTGATAAAGAGAGTTATGAAAATGTAATCTGGGATCTTATAGAGGATAATATGGAAATTTCTGAAGAAACGAAAAAAGATATAGAAGAAGCTAGAAAAGACGTATCTGCTGGAAGAGTTAAAACATTCGCCCAGATAAAAAAAGAATTAGAGTTATAATGTACGAAATTATTTTTACAGAAAAGGCATGTAAGCAATTAAATAAACTAGAGAAAGATGTTCAAAGAAGAATAATCGCAACATTGGACCGTTGCCGAATCAATCCTTATCGGCATTTTATTAAACTTGTCGGAGAAACAGCAATGAAATTAAGGGTTGGTGAATGGAGAGTTATAGCAGATATTAACGAAGGGAAGTTAATTGTTTTGGTCTTGAAGATTGGACATCGAAGAAATATTTACAAAAACTGACTAGTTATTTTCAAGGTTTGGTATGACAAGGTTCAGTATAGGGTTTAAGTATACAATAAGCACAAGGAATAATCAAACAAATCACCATTTGATACTCTCTCTTAAAAACAAACAACCCATCAATTGATTTATACACTTCGTTTGTAATTATCTCATTACCTAAAAATCTTCTTTGATGTATTGCTACAGCCTCTTGATTCGCAGTTAAAATTCTTGTTGGGTCTTTTTTCCGAGCATTAGCAAAAATCTCTAGAATTGATGTTTTTTCTGATGGGACAAGATTATATCCTCCACTAACCAAACCAGGTAAAAACTTCTCTAGGGCAAACGCCCACTTTTTATCCCTTGTATCGCAATGAGTATTGATTGTTACATTGACTTTTTGCGGTCGTTTTCCTAATGTTAAAAGACTCGCAGGTACGCAAGAAGACATTTCTGGTTCTCGGTATCTTACTGAAACTGCAAAATCTGAGGAGCCATCCTCATGGGCTATAGCTCCTGAAGTCCATGGTTGAGCATCTACAACATACCGCGAATCAAATCTACCATCTGCTGGGTCTGCTTGGAAGTGAAATTTGGCTTCCAGATACCAATATCCCTCTGGTGAATAACCGCTTAGTTAAGGGATTTTTCGAGCAATAGCAATTGCTTTATCATAAGACATCTTTCCTTTTGCCTCAATTGTTTCTATCATTTTATTATCTTAGCCTCACATATGTTATAAAACATTCAGTATTTAAATCTTTAGGTGATGTAGTCATTATCAAATTACACAAACTTTTCATTCTTTCATACTTCGTCAAATCATCAATCCAATCTCAATAAAAACCTTCTCGCCTTAATTTACAATAACACCTACAGATAACTACCCCGAAGCATGATTAATCTTTATATCCTCATATCCAATTCCTACTTTTCTCACAATTGCACTTTTTATCCTCACCCTAGCACCATTTGATTCCCTTATCGCGATTGCAGTCTTCCCCACTTCTTCTAGCGACATATCCCCCAATTGACCCTTTCGGATATTTGTTTCTAAATCCCATGTTTTTCCATTAGCTCCAAACAACTGTTTATGCCATTCATCCACTTGCTCAGCCGTGCAGATTCCCTTAGAAATAAATTCATTAATAGCATTAACATAGTCCTCATACTCTTTTTTTAATCTTTCTTTATCCCCTTCATCGTCAATCCTCTCAATTTTCAATTGTATAATCGACCTTTTATCCAGCAACTCATCCAAGGGGTATTCCATATCAAAAGTATCCTAATTAACTTTAAAAGGATTACGTTTCTGCAGTCTTCATGGTAGACGTGATAATAACCTCTTTCAAAGAACCCCTAACAATCGGCAAAGCAATAGATTCCTTCATCCAGCAAGACATAAAAGAAAAATATAAAATCTGGGTTATCGCTCCAGATGAACCAACATTAAACGTAGCAAGGAGATATTCAAAGAAACATAAGAATATCAAAGTGTTTAAAGATTCAGGAAAAGGAAAAAGTTTTGCATTGCACGAAATCTTGCCCAAACTAAAAAGCGAAATTATCGTTCTGTCTGATGGAGATGTTCATGTAAAAACAAACTGTTTGAAATACTTGATAGAACCATTCAATGATAAAAAAGTAGGGTGTGTCACCGGCCGCCCGGTTTCCGAAGAGTCTAAAAAAAATATTTATGGTTACTGGTCTCACTTATTATGCGATGCCGGCGCACATAAAGCCAGATTAAAAAGATTCAGAAAAAAACAATTCTTAGAATGTTCTGGTTATTTCTGGGCTTTTAGAAATCATGTTATAAAGAGATTCCCTTTAGACATACCAGAAGACACAGTTATATCTTATCTATTCAGAGAGAAAAAGTATAAAATCGCGTATGCACCAAAAGCAATCGTGTATGTAACTTTCCCCAAAAATCTTCACGAATTTATCGAACAAAAGAAGAGAACAGCCAAAGGACACGAAGCCCCTAGAAAATATGTCAACATGAAAAAAATACCCCGGACAAAATCTTTTAAAAACGAATTACTCGAAGGTTACAGGGCATTGTTTTACCCAAAAAATCTAATAGAAATTTTTTACACATTATTGCTGTTTCCTGTAAGATTGTACATCTGGATGTTAGTTTTTCATCATACAAGAATAAAGAAAAAAGAATACCAAGATGCATGGGAAAGAATCGAAAGCACGAAATAAGTCAGGAAATGATTATTGCATCAACAGGACAAGAATCTGCTGCTTCTTTCTCACAGGTTGTTTTGTCTACGTTTGGTTTTTTCACTACAGCTTTATCACCGCGCAATTCAAAACTTTTCGGACAAAGCTCTGAACAAAGACTGCAACCAATACATTTTTTTTCATCAATTTTTATTTTAGCCATAACATTACCATAACAAAAAACACTTTAAAAAGTTTTACATCGCTTTGTACTCATCAAATAAAATTGAATAATAAGTGTTCACTCAACCACAAGAACGAATTAATGATAATTAATCTTACAGACGAAGCGATTGAATCTGGGCCAATGTTGTATTTATCAGATTTTTCCAATTAAGACCGGAATCCAAATAGAAACGAATAAAAACTCAGCTTGGTTGCACAAACAATGGACTCAGATGAACAAGATAAAATAGATACAAGGAAAGAAAAAATAAAAAATTGGTTGAAAAACCCGTACAAGTTAGCTCTTGTAGGTATTCTTATATTTGCATTCGCAATAAGGTTCTATTACTTCCTCTTAACAACAACCCAGCCCCTTTGGTGGGATGAAGCGGTTTATGGAACGCTCGCTAAAAATATAATTCTGGGAAAATGGGACGGAACTCTTTTGATTCTCCATGAAACAATAATCAGGCCACCCCTTCTTCCGTTCCTGTGGTCGATATTACTTAGATTGAATATAGGAGAAGTTGGCGTTAGGTTTTTATTAGAGCTCTTGCCTTCTGTAATTTCTGTATTTTTTGTTTATCTAATTGGAAAGGAACTTTACAATAAAAAAGTTGGTTTGATATCATCGTTCTTTTTTTCAGTTTTGTGGATTCACCTCTTCTACACGGCAAGACTTTTAACAAGCGTTCCAGCAATGGCGTTTTTGTTTCCAAGCATTTATTATTTCATAAAATCTCAAAAAACAGAATTTAACGCCAAGTATTTCGGAATTTCTATCTTTCTTTTATCACTCAGCACTTTAACAAGATACCCTAACGGCGTTTTCTTTTTAGCGTATTTATTATTTCTTTTAATAACTTGGAAAATAGATTTATCAAAAAATAAAAAATTTTGGTTTGCTGGTATAATCGGCTTGTTGCCCCTCTTGATTTTCTTCTTTTTTAATTATTCAATCTATGGCAACATTTTTCCAGCGTTTTTAGGAAACGATTACGTTCAAAGTGGAGCAGGCTCTCCCAAAGCACCTTTTGCTTTTCATCTTTTAAATTTTATTCCAATGTACCTGAAAAAATCATTTCTTGTCTTATTTTTTATAGGGGCAGCTATATCCTTATTTGAATTAGTCGTCGGTTATGATATCATCAGAAAAAAACAAAACTTAAAATCACATCTACTAACCCTCCTTCTGCTCATCACCATTTATTCTTTCTTTATATTCTATCTAAGGGTTGCAGAGGATCGTTGGCTCTTCCCATCTGCACTCCCCTTAGCAATTTTTGTAGGGTTTGGAATAGAACGTTTGTATAATTTTATAAAGAAGTATGGAAAAAATATAGCTCTGATATTGGTCTTGGCAATTCTGGCCTTTGGAGCATATCAACAAGTAACGCACGCTGACAGTTTAATAAAAAATAAAAAAGAAAGTTTTCTTCAAGTTCGCCAAGGATTCGAATGGATAAAATTTAACACCCCAGAAGACAGCATTATTTCTGGGAACTCAATACCGCCATATGCTACTTACTACGCAGAGAGATACTATGCAGAAAAAGACCTTGTAGAACCAAGAAATATAACAGAGTTAGAAAATGCAGATGTCGATTATTTTGTTCTTCAGGCATTTACACCGATAAAAAATGAAGAAGTGGCAGGATACATTCAGAATAATCCTGACAAATGGCAGCCAATAAATGCTTTTTTCTTTGACAATGAACAGACCCAACCTGCTTTGATTATTTACAAAAATGTCCAATGAGTATTTTAAAGCCCTCATCAAAAAGTTTAAAACACATCCAATATAAAACTGGTTGATATAAAAATGAAAAAACCAAATAGGACATGGGTAGTTATCCCGGCGTATAACGAAGAAAAAACACTCGGAGAAGTAATAACAAATCTGAAGAAAAATTCTCTAAAAAACATAATTGTAATAAACGATGGCTCGGAAGATAGGACCGAAGAAGTTGCTGTAAAAATGGGGGCAAAAGTCTATTCCCATCTGATTAACCGAGGACTGGGGGGTGCGCTAAATACCGGAATCTCTGCAGCATTGCTCAACGGAGCAGAAATTATCGCAACTTGCGATGCAGACGGCCAGCACAATCCAGAAGACGTCAAGAGAGCAATAGATTTTTTAGATAAAGATAATCTAGATGTAGTAATTGGCTCAAGGTTGCTAAATCCGGAGGGAATGCCTTTTCTTAGAAGGATAGGAAACAAAGGATTTAATTTCATTACATTCTTGCTATTTGGAATATATTCCACAGACACGCAATCAGGATTAAGAGTGTTTTCAAAAAAAGCAGCAGAAAAATTAAAAATCAAGACAAGTAAAATGGAAGTTTCGTCTGAAATAATAAAAGAAATCGGCAGAAACAAATTAAACTTCAAAGAAATATCTATAAAAGCGATTTATACAGATTATTCAATGGAAAAAGGCCAAAAGAACACAAATGCTTTTAATATATTATATAAATTATTTTTAAGGAGGGCGATGTAATGACAGTCCAATGGGTAGTTCTCGCATTTGTAGCAATAATGATAGTCAAACTTACTTTAGACCTAAGAAGAAGTAAAATATCTGAAAGCAAGTTTATCATGTGGGCAGTCATCTGGCTTGCCTTGGCTATAATTGCATTTTTTCCAGAGATAGTCTTCTTTTTAGCTGGTTTAATAGGAATTGAAAGAGCAAAAGACCTGCCTATTTATCTCTCTATAATTCTTTTGTTCTACCTTGTTTTTAAGATAGGAATAAAAATAGAAAATATAAATCATGAGATAACAAGATTAGTAAAAAAATTGGCTTTGGAGAAACACAAAAAATGAAAAAAGTAATCTTGATTAATCCACCGTCGAAAACAAAAGTTATTCGGGAAGGGCGTTGCGAACAAAGAGCAGACTCTTATCAATACCTAATGGTCCCAATTTCTTTGCCCTCTGTTGCAGCAGTTCTTAGAAAAGGAGGATTCGAAGTTGAAATAATAGATTGCATAGCAGAAGAGATATCCTTAGAAGAACTGGAATCAACACTCAAAAAAAGAAAACCTCTTTTAGCAGTGGTAAATGTAGCAACAATGTCCTTTGATACAGACAAGGAAACAGCAGAAGTTTGCAGAAAGTTAAAAATTCCCTGTGCTGCAATGGGAATGCACGTCACAACCATCCCCCAAGAAGCACTTAAAAATTCCGAGTTTGGAATGGCAATAATGGCAGAACCAGAACTGATAACATTAAATCTCTCCAAAGCAATCAGAGATAAAAAAAATCTCAAAACTGTAAAAGGCATAGCCTTCAAAAAAGGAAGCAAGATAATTAAGAATTCTCCTGAAAAATTAATTCAAAATCTTGATGAACTACCTTTCCCAGCAAGAGATTTGTTAAACAATGAAAAATATACCGCTCCCATAACGCAAAGACCATACACATTGATTATTACAGCAAGGGGCTGTCCTTATGGTTGTATTTTCTGCACAGCTTCAAATTACTACGGAAAAAAACCCAGAATAAGAAGCCCAGAAAATATCGTAGATGAAATAGAAGAAGTTATAACAAAATATAAAATCAGAGATATTGGGATGTGGGCAGATACATTCACATTTAGTAAGGATCAAGTAATAGGAATTTCTAAGGAAATAATAAAAAGAAGATTAAAAATTGACTGGTTTTGCAACAGCAGAGTTGATACACTAAACGAAGAAATGGTTTCCCAAATGGCAAAATCTGGCTGTAAGGCTGTGACATTTGGTGTTGAAAGTTTAGATGAAAATATTCTCAAACAGGCAAGGAAAAATATCTCATTTAAACAGGTAAAAAATGCTATAGGATTATGTAAAAAGTATGGAATCAAAAGCCAATTGCATTTAATATTCGGCCTTCCAGGAGAGACAAGAGAGTCAATAGAAACCACAATAAAGAGAGCAATAGCCCTAAATCCAGATTACGCACAATTCTACTGCGCTGTGCCTTTCCCAGGTACAGAATTTAGAAGATATGTTGTAGAAAAAGGATACTTACTGCAGACAAACTGGTCAGAATACGAAATAAATAACGCCCTTGTGTCATATCCGCAATTGTCAAAAGAAGAAATTCAAACTGCCAGAAAAAAAGCATACAGAAAATTTTATTTTAGACCGACTTACATTTTAAAGAAAATGCAAGAATTTCCGTTGAGAGAATGGAAAAAAATAATCCCCCAAGCGTATCATTTTTTTAAAGGGTGGGTTTTCAGCGGAGAAATTCAAACTTAACATCTAGGCCATTTATACAGCAGCGAATAAATCAAGGAAAATCTATATAACGCTCTTTTTGAATGAACAACCTCATAAACAAAATCACTAATTAAATGAAACGCAAAACCAACAAAAACAAAAAAGAAAAGTACCTGCCAATAACCCAATAGCAAAATCAAAAACAGCATCTCAAAACCATGTAAAGGAAATACTCCCAAGGTATAATTCCTTTTTTGTGTTTTAGTTAAACCATCATATTTCTTTCCATCACTCACAAACCATTTATTTGCATTTTTCAGACTGAAATCCCTCTTCCACAAAACATAACACAGATAATGGTCTACATCAATGAGGAACGAAGACAAAAAAACAATCAACACTTCAAAAAAACTTATTGGAAATATAAGATACAAAATACCAGAAAAAATACCTCCTGCGATTATGTGGGCTAATGGGAACATCCTAAAATCAAGGATGTTTAGTTTAAAAAACTTCATAGAAATGTGAAACAATCATCTTTATATAACTATAAATATCCCATAAAATATGGGCTTAAATAAGAAAACAGCTATCCTCTTGATATTAATAATTCTCACAGGATTAGTTTTAAGATTCTCTGCCATAGACAAAGAAGGTTATTGGTTAGATGAAGGATTTACTCTAATAACTGCAACAAAACCCAATCTCATGGAAGTTACAAACTCTGTTTTGTTTTATGAAACTAGCCCGCCGCTTTACTTTTATATTTTAAACATCTGGGTTGAACTATTTGGAAATTCTCCTTACTCTACAAGAGCTCTTTCTGCACTTTTCGGAACAATCGCAATAGTTTTCGTATTCCTAATTTCCAAAAAAATATCAGATGAAAAAATAGCCCTTTTCACAACTTTTCTTTTTTCTGTCTCAATGCTCAATCTCTGGGTTTCTCAGGAAGCAAGACCATACGCACTCTTTGTTTTGCTCTCACTTGTATCAACATTTTTTCTAGTAAATATTCTAACAGACAAAAATAACAAAACACAACATCTTTTTTATTTCTTTTCACTAATAATCTTGATTTACACGTCTTACTTCACAGTTTTTATCATATTTTTTCATTTTATGTCTTTTCTGTTTGTCAAAAAGTATCATCTACTAAAAAAAATTTTTCTTATACAGGTTTTAGCAATCCTTACAATAACTCCTTGGCTGCTTAAGGCCTTTACAGGATATGACCTGCGACAAGGGGTTGTTTACGAAATACTTCATTATCATGCAAATCTCCCTAAGTTCATAGCACAATTTGGTCAGTTTGCCTTGGTCTCTCCACTAATCCTTCTTTCCTTTCTCACATTCTTGATTTATTTTATTAATTTAAAGAAGCCTATTAAAAAACCAAAAAACTTCTACAACATCCTGCAAATTTTCATTCTCTTAATTTTCGTCGCTTATTTTGCCATGCTCCTTAATTTCCAGATTCCTTTCATTAGCATGTTTTTCACGTGGTCGAGATACTTTATTTTCCTCTTTCCCGCAGGGTATTTTATAATCGCACAGACTTTCTTCAAGATGAATAAAAAACCAAAAATCTATCTAGTGATTTTAATCATTTTATTAAACTTTTTCGCGTTATACACGTATTATTCTTCCACATTAAAAGAAGAATGGATTCCAGCAATGGAGTTTCTAGAATTTACGAAAGACTCTACCAATGGAATGATATTTGTTGATGAAGGTGGAGCAAATATGTATCTTATTGATTATTATTACAACGGAAATATGGACGCCGTGGAGCTCGCATGGAGAAACAAAATGCTATCTACTGAACAAGTCCGTGACGCGCTTCAAAATAAAGAATTCGCTTGGTTGATTTTATCAAGGAATTGGAGAAGAGGAGAATATTACAAAAAGATGTTTGATACTAATTTTAATTTAGTTTCCCAAAAAGAATTTTTTGGTATAAAATTATACATCTATTCAACAAAATAACTATTTTATCACTTCTAAAACAAAAAGCACCTCTGAACAAGGCAGAATCCAACAAAAGAATCTTTCATACATCTTTGGATTTATGTTGATTATCGGATTAAATACATAGTTCAACGAAGTAAAAGCAAGTCTTGTAAAATTAAGTTTTCTTTTTGCAATTATAAACCTCGGTAAATCGTAAAAGCAAGCATCTGTAAAGCAATCAAATGTGAAATAACCAAAAAAAGTTTTATGAGTCGGGTCGTTATATGTCAACCCACAAGAAAAATGAGGAACTCTAACAACAATTCGGGCACCAGGTTTGCATATTCTTTTCAATTCACCCATTACTTTAACTAAATCATCTATATGCTCTAAAACATGAGACGTATAAACCTCGTCAAACTCATTATCCTTAAAAGGATAAGGGAATTTATTTAAATCGTGCACGACATCCACGCCCCGAATACTTAGAAAATCCAGATTAACATATCCTTTTTTTATATCCAATCCGCACCCGAGATTTAGTTTTCTCATGCCCTTTCCTAAAAAGAGGGCTTTTTATGTTTTATTGTACCACATCAGTGAGCTGAGGCAGTCGTTTTTTCTGAACTAACCCATATAAAAATCCAAGCCCATAGGCAACATGAGTATGAAAAAAGATAATTGGTAAAACAAAAAAAGCAAGAAAACTTTTGTTGTTAACTGCTTCATAAAAGGAGAAAAATAATGACAGTAAAATGTATAAAATTAACGGAGCAATAAACATCATATGTAACGCAGACAGAAAACCAAAGAGAACGATGTATAGCACGAAAAGAGAAGGAATAAAAAAGAGGGGTTTTTTTAAAGTTGTAGCAAAATCATGCTGTTGTGGTCGAGTGTTTCCATAGTTAAAAGTTTGTTTTAGAAAACCTTTCAAGTTTTGTCTTCTTTTATTATACACAGCAATAGAAGGAGTTGATGCAACTCTAAACCCTTGCGATATAGCATCAGAAATAAATTTTGGATCCTCTCCAGGGTAAATTGATTCGTTAAACAAGACTTTAGAAAAAACTTTTTTTCGACAGATGAGATTCGAAGAAGTTAGTTGTGATTCATCAGCATTTAAGTCCAATTTTGAGATTTTATATCTATTTGCTATGGTTGCCCCACCAAATAATGAGCTCATTACATATCCGCTTGTTTTTGCAAAAAAGGAATCTTTTTCATGGTTTAACTGTGGACCTCCAACAATATCTATCTCTTGGTGTTCTTTAAAAAATTTGAGAACATTTTTTGACCAATCATCAGATAGAATTGTGTGACCGTTTATGAATGCAACAAATTCTGTCTTCGCTTTTTTAACACCCTTGTTTCTATTTTGGGGGGGGTTTCTTCCTATTTCAAGGAACAAATTCACTGAAGGTTTCTGTTTTTTTACAGATTCAAGAGCAGTATATTCACGATGTTCCCCAAGCGGAACCACAACAGTTATCTTTTTAGTTTTCATTTTCTGTTTTTTATTGAGATTAGTAGTTTATCGTAAATCCTTATAAATATTTTTGCAGGGGAGTTTAACATTCTTAATCTAATTATACCAAGAGCCATCCAAGGTCCAGCAGATGCAAAGTTTATTGTGGAATATTCTTTATCAGACCATCTCGTAGGTATTTCTCGAACATTAAAACCCGCCTTTTTAGCACTGTAAATAAGGTCAACGTCAAAAGCCCATCGCGACATTGTTACTTTAGGGAGGAATCTCTCTATTGCCTGTCTTCTAAATAACTTTGCGCCGCACTGTGTATCCCTGTAAGGCAAAAACAATGCACTCCTAATTAAGATATTAAATATTCTAGATACAATTATTCTTTGCCAGGTTTGTTTTGGATGAACCTGTGCGCCAGGAACATATCTGCTGGCAATTACTCCACCAGCATTGCCAATTTTCCTAACAAGATCATGGAAGTCTTCAGGCAACGTAGCCAAATCAGCGTCAACAAAACCAATTAAATCATTTTCTCTTTTTAACGCGTCCTTAAACCCTTCTATCGTAGCAAACCCCTTTCCATCAGGGACAAGGTTCAAATAGAGGATACATTTATTGTTCTCCATGTGTTGTTTAACTATTTCTTCAGTTCTATCAGTGGTGTTATTAATAACAACCAAAATCTCATAATCTAATTCTCCATTCTCCCTCAAGCTCTCAAAATACGACGAATATGCTTCCAAGGTTCTGCCAATTCGCCTCTCTTCATTATACGCCGGCATCACAATAGATAGTTTGACCATAACAATTTATCATAACGCAGGCATTTTAAATATAATTGTAGTCAACGACATAAAACCAGCTAAATAATTAAATCTCTTTTTTGTTACATTCTCTCTTACATCTTTTCTATCTTTAAGAAGATAAAAACAGCATTATGTAAACCTTTCATTCAGAAAATTTTTGTCAAAGAGCAAACCAAAGCCCGGTTTAAGTAATTTTAATAATCCACCCAGGATCCTTTTTCATTTCTGTTTCTTTCAATATTTTTTCCTTTTCTCTCTCGCTTTTCTTACACCATGTCTGATTAATTCATACGTCCCAAAAAGAGCATTTGACCCAGCTATCATGCAAACAGCTCCAGCACCATATATTGACCAATGGTTCATTAATAGCGCTGTTGATACTACGCTTACTATACAACCAGATATACAAAAAGATGTAGCAGAGTATGTATCATCTGCAAGCTCACCTTCAGCATGATCATAACCTGTTCCAGACTCATAGCCTTTTCTTATTATAGTGGGTATTGCAAGCAAAGTCCCGGGATAAACACAAGGGGCATAATAAAAAACCTTTGTCATTCCTTTTCCAATCCTCTTTAAGGTTGTCCCAACCTCTCTAGCAACATCCCCTATTCTAACTTCCACCTTATCAGCCTTCTGCTCAAGCCCAGCCACCTTTCCTTTATCCTCGAAAAACCCATCCAACACTACTTCAGACACTCCAACTTTTCTCAAATCTTTATAACTATTCCCCGCTTTTACGGCTTCTTCCAAAAATCTATTCATTCTCTCTTTGCGTTCTCCTCTTCTCCTCTGCAGAATTCTTTCCCAAGCCTCATCAGAAATATGTTCATACGCCAGTGATTGCCCTTGCAAATCTCCAGAACCATCTTCAACATAAGCTTGGTCTCCTAAATGTTCTGTTTTATCTACATCATCAGATGCCGCTGTTTCTAGAGGTCTTTCTCTAACCAACAATCCTAAATCCATAAAAAATAGCCACTTCAAGGGTATAAAAATCTTTCCATAAAACTACATTACTCCCCCACCAAAAATATCACTCCCCACAAAAAGATTGCTGCCGCAGTAACAAAGGCAATTGAAAACTGAAGCAAATCCTTTGAAAAGAAAGCCAATAAAAACACCTCAACAGCTATCAGTAAAAACAAATACATATATCCCCTTACTTTTCCCAAAGACAATTTATAAAGAAGAACAAGATTAGCTAAAGAAAGCAGGCTAATCGCTATCCCTAAATAAAACAAAAGACCAATGGATTCTGTGATACTTTTACCAGAGAATATTTTTACGATAATCCCTGGAAAGAAATAAAACAAAACAAGCGCCGCCACAACAGCAAGCATAGTAATAACAAATGAGTTTAGAAAAACATTTTCAGATTTCTTTTTAGTTTTATTCTCCGCAGATAATGGAAACATTGCACGGCTTATAGGTTGGGTAGCTATGAAAATAGTTTTAGCAAGGATAGAAGCAATTGCATAAGAACCAGCAACAACTTCTGAAAAAAAGATTCTTGCAAGTATAACATCCAGACTATAAAACAGCAAGATGGCAAGGTTGATACCAAAAGCTGGCCTTGAATATTCATAAATATTTTTAACATTTGCTTTTTTCTCTTTGGATTTTGTGATATCTCTAAATCCTGAAAAAGACAAGAAGAATGCAATCATTAAACCAAGAATAGTTCCGGCAATCGCACCATAAACCCTCCACCCAATGTAAACAAGGACAAGAGCCATGCCTAATTTAATCACACCCTCAATTAACATATTTACTCCCAGAGATCTGAAACGCTTCTTGCCTTGCAACAATCCCCTAGTTACAGGAAGCGCAAATAATAATAAAATCATAAAACCAGTCAACGCTACAAGAGGGTATTCTATCTTTAACAAATACGAAAGAGGCACAGCCACTACCAGATATGTGACAAACAAGAATAAAGATACAAAAAAAGATTTTTTAAGAGCCCTCCTTAACAGGTTTTTCAATTTTCCTTTATCGTCTTCTCTAGAAGCATACTTTACAATAACAAGTTGAATAGATTCAGAAAAAACAGCAAGCAGATACATTATAGAAAACAAAGTCAATAAAATGCCATAATCTGAAATAGTCAAAAGCCGAGCCATTCCAAAATGAAAAATAAAATTTATCAAATTAAACAGATTAAATGCTACAAGCAAAACAAGACTCCCCCTTATCAAACTCTTGTCTATCTTTACCATTTAAGAAAAGATACCCTCTTTGAATATTAAAAATCCTAGAATGATAATAATTATCTGAAAAGCCCAGATAAGAAAAACAGCCTTTTTTTCAGTTGGCTTTGTTCCGTATTTTTTCATCAGGAGTATAGCCAGGTGGTTTAAACTATAAATCTTGTCATACTTCAAATCCAAACTTCCATCTTTTTTCGGTTTGCCAAAACTTTGCTTCAGCAGTTTCCCTCTAGATTTCAAGACAACTTCTATAATTACTGGGATAAAGAAAAAAACAGCAACTTTTTCAAAATTTCCCAAAATAGCCATAGTTGCTACAAGTCCCCCGACGAGATATGTTAAAGAATCGCCACCAAGCACCTGCGCTGGATTAAGATTATAAATCAAAAAAGCAAACAATGAAGCAATCATGCACAGGGCAATAATTGAAAGCCAAGTATTTCCTGTAAAATAAGAGACCATTGCAAATGCTGAAATAAGAATAATCCCTTCTCCTGCTTCTAACCCATTAAAACCTGCCAAAAAATTTAATGTTGTCGTGGCTCCAACAACGCCGAGAGGAATTAAAACCAAAGGATAAACAATTCCTAAATCAACTGCACCAAAAAACGGCACCGAAACCACACTTTTCCCCGCATTTATCGCAATTAAAGGGATTGAAGCAAAAGCCACAAGAACCAAACGCGTTCTCCTTCGCAGTCCAATTCTCCATCCAAGGATATCATCTGTAAACGCAATAAAAGATATAAACAAAATAGAACTCATCAATGCAAATATTTCAACAAAATTGTCAGTTCTTTTGAGTATAAATGTGCTTATTGCAACATAAGTCAAAACCCCCAATACAAAACCAGAGATAACTGTAACCCCCCCAGCTTCAGCAATTTTCTCCCCTTTGAATTTATTCACATCTTTCCCAACCAAACCGGCATTTTTTGCCCGTCTAATCCATGGCGGAACAAAAAACAATGTTACAAGAAAACTTGCTAAGATTGGGAAAATTAAAATGTAACTCTTCATCTTGCTATGCTTATTTCATCTGGATAATGATTGTTCAGATACTCTTCCTTAAGTTTTATACTATCTGGATAATTAATCTCCCAAATTCTTATCGGTCCCCTAACCCCCTGGTAGTACATTATATCAGAATTAAATCCAGGATTTTGTGATTTTATCTGGCTAACAAAAAAATCATCTTCTGAATGAACTAATTTGAAAGCACCCTCTTCTTTATACAAGTAAAGTCTAGCTAATTGAGAATTTACAGTTCTTTTACTTAGATAAAGCAGTGCACCATCTTGTTCAATTTGTATGCCGCTTCCAGAAGGAATGACTGTAGGCATTAAATAGATTCCTGCTTCAACCCCTGTTCCAAAATCTTTAAACTCGCCGCTAAAGGTATACCTAAAAGGCAGATTATATTGTTGTCCTTGGTATACAAATATTCCTCTTGGCTGTTCTAAAACTTCTCCAGTGGGAGAATCTTTTTCAACCAGTATCGCACCAAGCCCTGCCTTGCCAGCAGGTAGAAAAACTCTTGTCCCATTTTCTTCATAAATTATATCCTCGTCTAATCCAACCCCTCCAGCATAGACAAAGACCGTAGAATTCTTTTTTTCCTGTGTTTGTCCAAGGTCTCTAACAAATGTAGGGATATAACTTGCTCTGTCATAATTTACATCACTCCCTATACTAGAAAATGCAGAATACTTTCCAATGTCTGTAGAATCTATTAAGAAGTGCGTTGTCTTGTGAGCATATAAAAATTCTAAGGCCTCTGTTTCATTTGGTCCAGTCAAAGCATATCTTCCCATCATATGGTTCCAGTAAGGAATCGCATTTCCTCCGTCTAAAACAGTAGCCCTTTCCCCGATAGATTGCAACCAATAACCATAATCCCACCAATGGCCAAATATAGCATTCTCTGGAGTGTTTTCCCTTACCCAAAACATTGCCTTTTGCCATTGTTGTGTGTAAATTGAAGGAATATGGTCAGGTGCCTGAGCTTTGACAGATGTATAAAACCCATAACCAGAAAATAAAGTGAGTATAATTATCAAACCAACAAGAGCCCAAGCAATTATCTTAAGGGTGCCATTTTTAACTTTTTTTGCATCATTAAAAGAAGCAACTGCGAAATATGCTACAATTATTGAAACAGGGGGAACAAGCATCATGATTGTCCTTACCGCAGCCCTAGCTGAAATAATGCTCAAAAAGAAAAAAGTGAATATGAGAATCAAACCCAGGTCTATCTGCTTCAGTTTTTCTTCTTCGCCGTTTTTATAATATTTGTAGTAATAAAAACCAACAACTCCAATGAAAATAATAAACCCAATGGCATAAACAAACAAACTAAGATAATTTTCCCCATTCAGACTGCTGTTCGGAGAATATCTACTGAAGATTACAGACACTAAGAGAACAACATAAGCAAAGTTCAGAATCTTCCTTTCTTTTTCTTTAAAAACAAATATCATTTTGTTAAACAAATAAATTGAGCCAAAGAAAAAAAGCCAAAATGTTACTGGAACGCCACGAAGATGAGGACCAAAACTATTTGCCCACTCATTGAAGTAGGGCTGCCTGTTTTCTGCAACTGTTTGTATTAATCTGCTTGTGGCTGGCTTAACGAGGTTGTCTTTTATTGCAGAAATTTTAGAAGGAATAAATAAGGGTCCAAAAATCACACTTGCCAAAACAACCAAAAGAATTACCGTTATGATTATTGATAGAACTCTTGGTGGAACCTTGGATATTTTTCCAGACTTAAAATGGTTTTTTAGGCTTGTGCCAAATATCAGGAAATGAATGAATATGACAAAGAAAACAACAAATGACGGACCAGTTGAGATAGAACTGACAAGACTTTTAACACTGTATCTTGTTAGAGCCATCACGATAAAAGAAGAAAATAACCACAAAGAGTAAGTATAAAATCTAACCTTATCAACCTTTCCAAAGATGAATGCAAAAAGGATACAAGGGGCAATGGTAAGAAAGATAAAAATATACCCGCCCCATATATTTGCCATAGCGGCAGTTGACAGTCCAGCTAAGACAGCAAGCAAATATCTCCCCTGTTTATGCTCTGTTTTCCAGGCAGATATGAAAAAGTAAAAAGCCAGGAACAAAAACAAGAAAGCAGCAGATTCCTTCTCAGGAATTCCAGCGATTGTTCTAGGCAAAAGCGAAGGTATTACAGACAAAAAGAAAGAGCCAACCAATGCAATGATGTTTGCATTTTTCTCTCCCATGCTTTCTAAGAAAATCTTTCTTGTCATAAAGAAAAACGCAATTACAGTCAGTCCGAACATAAAGGCAGGGTATAAAACAGCAGAGTGAGTAACAGATTCTGTGAAACCAAAAACCGCTGCGAATTTATGAAACCAAGCAATTAAATAAGGGTGGAGAAGATATTCTCCAGCCATATCAAACCCTACAGGCACATAACGCATTGTATCTGTCACCATTAGTTTTCCATGTTCAACAATATATTCAGCTAATCTCAAAAAAAAGAAAGGGTCTAAGTCAGGACCAAGCGTCCACGTCCCAGTTGTTATATCTTTCAAACCTCCTAAATTGCTTGTTCTGATTTTAACTGCTAAATAAGTTATAATGGCAAGAACAGCATAGGAAATCCAGTTATAATTGGTTTTAAAAAACTTGATGATTTTATCTTTCCTTATCTTAATGACTTCTTCGTCTGAAGTTATTTCAGCAGATTTATCTTCAACAATCTCATTTTCCCTCCTCTGAAGTGTTTGCCCCTCTTCCATTTTCTTTCTGTTTAAAGAAGATAAAAACAGCATTATATAAATCTTTCACAATTCGCTTATTTGTTTTTTACATATCTAAAATATTCACAAACTCCGCTAACTCCCTGAATTCCAAGATATGTTAATACAACTTCTGGATAACAAGGGACAGAGAGAAAAAGTGATGCATCAAAACCACCTGCAGCGCCGACGACAGCGAGTTGGCAAGTTGCTTCTCCAGCAGCATGGCTTTTGTATTCCCCCATTCTTCTAAAAGCAGTTGGTGAAGCAAGAAAAGAAAGAACTATCTGTTGTCCAACCTCAAAAATATCTCTTGTTACTTTTCTCATAACTTCATAATTAGAAATCTTCCTTCTGATAAATTCTTAGTCTCCAACGCTCTCTCCTACTTTCTCTTCTAATTCAGAGACTTTTTCCCTCCCATCAAAAAACTCAGTTAATACTTTTTCAGACACTCCTTTCTTTCTAAGACTTTGATAACTATTTCCTACCCTTACAGCTACTTCCAAAAGTCTATTCATTTTCTCTTTGCGTTCTCCTCTTCTCCTCTGCAGAATTCTTTCCTAAGCCTCATCAGAAATATGTTCATACGCCAGTGATTGCCCTTGCAAATATCTAGAACTTTCTTCTACACAAGGTTAATCTCCCAGTTGTTCTGTTTTATCTACATCATCAGATGCCGCTGTCTCTAGAGGTCTTTCTCTAACCAACAATCCTCCATCCATAAAAAATAGCCACTTCAAGGGTATAAAAATATTTCTCCCAACCTAAAAATTTATGAGAAATACAATATTAATAATCAAATCCATAACAACCTGGGAGTTAAAGGTCTTTTCTTCACGGTTTAATTATTATTGATTATTGTAGCTAGTTCTTTTGTGTAACCTTGATTAATCAATCTTCTCAAAATAACAACGGCGTAACAAAAACCTCTAAAAGAGCTGCGGCAAAAAGAATCACAACAGAGACAATAATCAAATTCAGGGAATCCTGCAAAACTTCCCAAAACTTTTCTGTCCCTGTTTCATGCCGTATGATTGCCACAGAAACCATCCCTCCTGCAAGTGCAATTATAAAGTATGAACCAATTTCAAATATCCCATGCAAAAAGAACCTCAAAATGCCAATTGGCAGAGCAGCCAGTTTATAATCTGTGAAAATTCCTATTGCTGCCCCAATAACACTTGCGTTCCACGCGAGGATGAAAATAACACCTGCTCCAAAAATTAAAGAAAAAACAAGAGTAAAAAGAAGCACATACATGTTGTTGGTGAAAATTAAAAAAAGTCTTTCCTTGTTTGTTAAAAAAGGTGTAACTTGTGTAGCGTCTTTAATTCCATACTGTCTGACACATTCATCAAAATTTCCCGGGCGGTTTATCATGCAGTAAGTTTCTATCTGCGCCCTAAAACTCTGTGTTGAGGGAAGAATACTATACCAAAAAGCAAAAGCCACTGTAAATCCAACAAAGAGCCACAAAAACGCATATATTGCCCTTCTATGATCTTTCAGCAACTGCCAACTCCCTCTCCCTTTAACTATCTTGGTTTCCTCTAACCTTATCGTGTAGTAAATAAAAGGAATTGAAAATAAAACAGTAAAGAGAACAACTAAAACACCAGCTCTTTGGTTAAGAACAGCGTCTTGTGCAAAAACCCAGTTCACCAATAAAACAGATAAACTTGCGTAGAAAGCCCCAATAAAAAACATCTCCCATGGCCTTCGCTCAGCCTTTTTTGGATTTATAAGCATCTCTAGCATTTTAATTGATTCCTCTCTTGATTGAGTTTAATTAGGAATAAGAGGTTAAATAGTTTATTGTAAGCACAGTATCTCCGCATACATCTCTAGAAGAGAGGTATGATTAACTCAACAATCAACTCATCCTTATCAATTTTTAAAATCCCGCAAGAAATCCCGTTGCTTTAGCTGTGGGATGAATTGCGGCAATCTTTTTCTATTTTGATTAATATAAAAAAGTGAGCGAGTCGTCGCTCACTGTATCTACAAACACAGTGAG
>Ga0180007_10001171_pt1 | contig 37377 bp, 34 predicted proteins | sample MM_PC_MetaG_FD_121122 | JGI IMG/M metagenome (GOLD analysis project Ga0180007, IMG submission 121122) | Groundwater microbial communities from the Aspo Hard Rock Laboratory (HRL) deep subsurface site, Sweden - MM_PC_MetaG | ecosystem: Environmental > Aquatic > Deep subsurface > Groundwater... | reverse complement strand
GTTCTTTTTATTGTTCAGAGTAGCTCTGCCAAATCTGAATAAGCGGCAAATCGAAAAACTTTTTATTGAAGCGGTAAGAACCGCGCCCATCCCATTGGCGTATCACTCACTGAACGATAATGATATCCGACAACTAATCGGCCTGCTTTTTCCAGATAAACTAACGGGTATTACTGAAAACGTTGTTGAGAATGTAAAAACAGATTTAAAGGCGCTCAAAAGTCTTCAATACGATGCTGCCCTCGATGGAATTAACTCGGATGAAGCCATGGTTGAGTATTGGGAAAAAAGCGGTTTGTTAAACAAGCTGGATATCCCGAAAAAAACGGCTCTCGAGCGTATGGCTGCGCTCGACACAACAAAACATTTCTTTGAGCCGAAAAATAATTTTGCAAAATACTATCCGAATACCCCTCCGCCAAATCCCGTTCGATATCCGGGCGAATACGAAGCAATCGGAGCCGTGCTTGTTTCCTGGCCCGTGTACCATGATCCGTTAGCCGATTGGGATGTGCACAAGAATTTGGTTTCGGAAATTATTTCCGAGGCTGATGCATGGATTTTGGTCCCGAATGAATATTGGCAAAAAGCGGTTGAGCTATATCTTGAAGAAAGTGGAATCGATCTCTCAAGGCTCAAATTTATATATACGCCGCTCAATGATATTTGGGTTCGTGATTTTGGGCCGATCACGGTTTTCACTGGTGCCAACAAAACTCCGGCCTTAATCTGGAATTATTACCAACCCCTTGGCCTCCGCTCGATACTGCACGATGCAGAGGCTGGGGCAGTTATTAGCGCATATCTCGACACTCCCGCGTATCGTTTACCAATGATAATCGAGGGCGGAAACATAATCACCGATGGCAGAGGGACGGTATTCATGATGGACTCCGTATTTGATAACAACCCCGAGATCAATAAAGGCGATTTGGAGCAGATAGCTAAAAATTACCTCGGCGCCGAACGATTGATTACTTTCCCTGTCGTGCCGGGCGAGGCCTGTGGCCATATTGATATGGTAGCCAAATTTGTCGACGTAAACACGATAATGGTAGCCCAAGTTCCGGAAGATCACCCGTGGCATGCGAGTTTGGAGAATATGGCAAAAATCTTGGCGGATACTGATTCGGCCGAAGGCACCGAATATAAAATTATTCGCATACAACTTCCAAAAACTTTTCATCCGATTCAGGAGTGGACATACGTCAATAGTCTGACGCTAAATAAAAAAGTGATTGTGCCGATATACGGCGTTGCAGAAGATGCCGCCGCGTTACAGGTATATCGAGAAGCTATGCCGGGATATGATATAGTTGGAGTTAACGAAAGGAGTTACGCCGGAGGCGCGGTGCATTGTCAAACCAAAGAAGTTCCTGCCAAGCTTTCTAACAAATTTAAATAATATTTTTCTATGAAAAAAATCATCAAAACCTTCATAGGCCACTCCATCCTTTTTATCGGCTCCGCGCAACTGCTCCTGTGTTTAATCGTTGCCGGATCACTTTACCCGAACTATAGCATTGCCAATAACTATATAAGCGATCTGGGTATGGCAAACTCTCCTGCCGCCATGCTCTTCAATATTTCGATGTTGTTATTCGGCGTTTCCCTGGCCTATACCGCAATTAAACTTTGGAAAAAACAAAAGCCATTCGCGCTGACATTGATATTGACCGGATTGGGTTTTATCGGAGTGGGCATTTTTACAGGTGATTTTGCTTTGGCGCATATCGTGGTCGCATTACTCGGCCTCATTTCAGGAGGCGTAGCCATGATCGCCTCAATCACTGTTCGTAAAACATTATTTGAGTATTTTTCTGTACCTCTCGGTGTCTTTTCCTTAGTCGCTACGTTTTTATTTCTATCCGATCTGACTTTCGGAATCGGAATTGGAGGAATGGAGCGTCTGGCTTTTTATTCAATTTTGATTTGGACATCAGGGTTTGGGGGTAAACAGATAACGGAATAATCCGGGTCATAAACTACTAAGATAAATTTTCCTTCTTTAAACAGTTAGAGGCCAAGCTAGCCTTTAACACAGATTTTGTTGTTCGTAATCCATCTTTTTCGTTATTTATTATTCAAGTCAGGGCTATATTTAGATTTTTGTACGGTTTTCAAAATTGACCGGCCAGCCGATTTATGGTGTTCTAATGGCGCCCTTTCACACCTCTGGAGGTCGAAAATGTCAGATATGCCAGAGCACAAGTCGCACCAAGCGTCTGATTTCGGCCCAGAACCCGAAACGGAGAATGGAGCCGGCTCTGAAGTCGCAATCAAACAATTGACGCGCAATGGTCTGGATCGCCGAACAGCGTTGCGTCTCATCCACTCGTCCGTGTTCGACTGTCTCACTGTCAGTGATGCTGTCGAGCGGATCGAGTGCATGTTCGACAGCCTGACACGCGATCAGGTCAACCACATCATTCTCACGGATCCGGCCAACATCATGCGGCCTGTCAGCAGGATTGACACCTGTCTCAACTGGCTCGTACTTGAGCTGGAAATCCCGCTTGACGACGCGCAGGAGATCATCGAACAGTGCTTTGCCGTCTTGAATATTCCTGATCCGGAATTACAATTCAAATGCACCATGCTCGCAATGAATATCCGGAAAATCGATGAGCGCGTGCAGTTTCTGCTAAGCCATCCTGAATATTTTCTTCTCCCCTCCGAACAGACAAAAACGGAGCAGGAATGGGTTGCTGTGCAACAAGAAGAAAGACAACGCATCGTAGAAGCTCTCGCCGAAAAACTTTACGGCAAGTCAGAGCCCGCCGGCACTTCCACGCATGCCTCTCAACAAATCCGAAAAGTAGGCAAGAGCGGTGATGACGCGGCAACCGAGTTGGTTCCACACAAAAAGACGTCGACCTTGCCAAGTGCGGCGTCTGAACCGCCGAAACCACTCCCGACGCCAATCCCTCCGCCGCAGGATAACGAAATGATTTCGGATCCGTCGGAAGAAGCAATTTGCCGCATCCCGCTCCAACCCACACAGACAGCCAAGTTGCCGCGCGATGAGCTGGAAAAAAACGATGCCTACATTCGGAGCGTAATCGAATTTCTGGTACAGGACCGTAACGTCGGACTGCACTGGGATATCGCACGACCGTATGTCATACACCGCCCGTGGCTGGCGGATCCGGCACTGAACGTCCTGCGTATCCTAGAGACGCTGGTCTCTGTCGGTATACGCGGCGATAGATTGTGGAACGCACTGCGACACGAGGGTTTTGTCGCGCTCGGATATGACCAGCTCAAACATGTCATGCTCGAGCTGAAGGACAATCGGGATTTCCCCCTCCCTGATAACATCACGGACCTCGCGATCCCTAAAGGTATCTTTCTGCAACGGATGTATGCTCTCTCACAGAAACACGTACATCCGAGGAGCGCGCGATACAAACTCGCGCTCTACGCCAAAACCCAGCGAGAGTTCAAAGAACTCCTCTCCTCATAACCCTCCCTCCCTCTCGGAGGGATTTTTTTATTAAAAAGAGGGGGGTAATCCTTTTCATTTGCCCAAAACCTTCCTCAAATACTCCCCTGTTGCGCTTTTTGGATTTTTTGCTATTTCTTCCGGCGTACCTTCGGCGATGACGCGGCCGCCGCCATCCCCTCCTTCAGGGCCCAAATCAATCACCCAATCCGCATTTTTAATCACGTCCAAATTGTGTTCGATAATGACCACGGTATTCCCGCGCGCGACCAGCCGATGCAGTACCTCAAGCAGTTTCCGCACATCCTCAAAATGCAATCCGGTTGTGGGTTCGTCAAAAAGATAAAACGTGCGGCCTGTGTCGCGCCGTGCCAATTCTGTCGCGAGCTTCACGCGCTGCGCTTCACCGCCGGATAGCGTGGTCGCGGATTGTCCGAGTTCGATATATCCCAAACCGACTTCGGTCAAAACCTTGGTCCGGTCTCGAATCGGTGGAATATCTTTAAAAAATGCATTCGCATCTTCAACGGTCATTGCCAAAACATCGGCGATCGTCTTGTCGCGATACTTCACCTCCAGCGTCTCACGGTCAAACCGCTTGCCTTTACAAATATCGCACGGCACATACACGGTAGGCAGAAAATGCATCTCGATCGCGATCTGTCCGTTACCTTCGCAATGTTCGCATCTTCCGCCCGGCACATTGAAAGAAAAGCGTCCGACTTTATATCCGCGCATGCGCGCTTCCGGCGTCATGGAATAAAGCTCGCGGATATGCGTCCAGATTCCGGTATAGGTGGCGGGATTGGAACGCGGCGTGCGGCCGATCGGAGACTGGTCCACATCCACGATTTTATCCAGCCAGTCCGCACCGTCGATGCTGACGTGCTTCCCCGGCGTTACCGTGGATCCGTTCAGCTTACGCGCCAATGCGCGATACAACACATCTATCAAAAGCGTGGATTTTCCCGAACCGGAAACCCCTGTGACACACACAAAACGCTTGAGCGGAATCTTCACGGTCACATTTTTCAAATTGTTTTCCGCAGCTTTTTTAATGGTCAAGAACTCCCGAGCTTGCGGACGCCGCTTTTTTGGATAACCGATTTTTTCATCGCCGCGCAAATACGCGCACGTCAAGCTGTCTTTGGTTTCCAAAACCTTCGGCATGGCGCCGGCAGTAACTATTTCTCCGCCGTGTTTTCCCGCACCCGGCCCGATATCAACGAGATAATCCGCGGCCGTAATCGTGTTTTCATCGTGCTCAACCACGATGATAGTGTTGCCAGCGTCGCGCAATTTTTCAAGCGTTTCAACAAGTTTGGCGTTGTCGCGCTGATGCAAACCGATCGTGGGTTCATCGAGAACGTACAACGCGCCCACGAGCCGCGAACCGATCTGCGAGGCGAGGCGTATCCGTTGCGCTTCTCCGCCTGAAAGCGAACCGGCCGGCCGGTTCAATGTGATGTAATGCAAACCGACGTCGAGCAAAAACTGCAACCGCGCCGTAATCTCCTTCAAAATCGGCTCTGCGATTTTCTCCTCGGTTTCGGAAAGAGAAAGGCCGCTGAAAAAATCCTGCGCCTTGTCTATGGCCAAAGCTGTTGCTTCCACGATGTTTTTTCCGCCGATCGTGACATGCATAGCTTCAGTGCGCAGACGCGCGCCGCCGCACGCCGGGCATGGATCTTCGGAAAAAATCTCCTTGGTCCCCAGACCGTTACATGCGCCGCACGCGCCATACGGAGAATTGAAAGAAAATAACCGCGGCTCGATTTCCGGAAAAGCGAAACCGTGTTTCGGGCATGAAAAACGCGCTGACATCGTATGTTCCGTTCCGTCGTCCAAAACCGCGATCACACAGTCTTCAGCGCGATCCAGCGCGACTTCGATCGCTTCAGCCACACGGGAACGCAACTGCTTGTTCCCTTCAACCGGCCACGCAAGCGGAATACGGTCGACCACGAGCTCGATCGTATGCCTCTTATATCTGCCGAGCGGGACGCGTTCGCGCAGGGATCTCCACCGGCCATCCAGCCGAATCTCCAAAAATCCTTTTTCATACAAATCTTGGAGAAGCTGGTGATACTCCCCTTTCCTCCCGCGCACGATCGGAGCAAGGATCAGTATTTCGTCCAGATTCCCGACTACGGACTGCGGACTAAGGACTACGGACTTTTTCCTTTTTTTCACCTCTTCCGGATTTGCGTGAATTTCAATCGTGCGTTTTAGAACCGCGTCCACCATCTCCTCAACTGTCATCTTACGGATAGGCTTGCCGTCAATGGGACAATGCGGATGGCCGATGCGCGCAAACAAAACGCGGAGATAATCGTAGATCTCGGTGATTGTCGCGACGGTTGAACGCGGGTTGGCGCTGTGCGCTTTTTGGTCAATGGATATTGCCGGAGAAAGCCCTTCGATCTCGTCCACATCCGGCTTTTTCATCTGTCCCAGAAATTGCCGCGCGTACGCCGAAAGAGACTCGACATAACGTCGTTGACCTTCCGCAAAAATCGTGTCAAAAGCCAAACTCGACTTGCCCGATCCGGACAAGCCAGTAAAGACGATCATCTTATTGCGCGGAATCTCGAGCGAAATGTTTTTGAGATTATGCTCGCGCGCGCCTTTGATTGTAATTTTTTCTTGCATATACAACACCAAATACCCCGGAAAACGCGGCCTTCATACAGGACACGCCCGGGTTGTTGCAATGTGAAGATAGCGGAGATTTGGAGGTGTGTAAAGCATCTTGCCTGTTGCCATTCCACTATAAACAAATGTCATTCCCCGCGCCTCACTAATGTCATTCCACGGTTTAACCGGGGAATCTTCCGATTGGATCATAAATGGAAGATCCCCCGGTCTAGCCGGAGGATGACATTTTTTAATAGTCGTAGGATGATACATCACCCCTTGATTTCTCCTCCGTTTCGTGTTATCTTTAATCTGCCTTCAACGATCGGAGAAAGGAGGACTCTTTGAAAAAACGCGGACTTTTGTTCTGGCAGATCGTTACCACGATTTTGACACTTCTCACGTATTTCGTGGCGCATACCTTCATGACACCTTTTGAAGCAGCAATAATCGCCCTCGCTGCAATGGTGCTGGTCTCGCTGTTTGTCGGATACAAAATTAGTGTCATTATCGCGAATTCCAACCGTCAAACCAAACTAACCATGATTTCGCGCCTTGGACTCCAAGCGAGCGCCATCTATGCGTTAGTAATTGGGCTGGAAAAAGGACTGACACCAATCACTGTAGTTCCGGCGATAATATATTGCGCGATCACATCGGTTCCGCTCGTACTCTGGCGCACCGTCAATCTATTGCAAAAAAGGGAGCACGAACCAAGCCGCGCAAAACAAACACCCCGTTCTCGACTCAGCTGCCTAGCGACTGACGAACAGGGCGCACACTACTCCATTGCCTCTGAACCTGAATGACATGAAAAGAATGGGGACCCAAATCATCAATCTCTAATCGCCCTCCGATGCGCAAAATCCGGAGGGCTTTCTTATTATAATTAAATCCCCACGGTCAAGCTTTTACGAAATGTCATTCCATGTTTTAACTGGGGAGACGTCCGATCGCTCTCCGTACGAGTCTCCGTCTTTTACAAAACTTAAATTTTGATTAATCTTCTTGAAATGGAGATTCAAACTAACACTGAACCAAAACCGCGTCTGCTGCTGCATGCCTGTTGCGGAGTTTGCAATTCTTACGTGCCGGAATTGCTGTTGCCGAATTTTGACGTAACCGTGTATTACGAAAATTCCAACATCTATCCAAGCGAGGAATTTGATAGGCGGCTGGAGGCTGCAAAAACAATGGCGGAATCATTTGGCATCCCATTTATCCAAGCTCCGTATAAACCCGAAGAATGGCTGGCTGGAACAAAAGGCTTGGAAAACGCGCCTGAAAAAGGGGCTCGTTGCAGTTATTGCGTTGCATTCCGTCTGGCGAAAACTTTGGATTTCGCAAAACAAATGGATTTCGAATGGGTGGCGACCACACTTAGCGTCAGCCGGCGGAAAAATGCGCAGATGATCAATGATATAGGCGAGCGGCTTTCTGTGAATTACGGAATAAATTTTTTGGGACGCGACTGGAAGAAAAATGGCGGAGAGAATATTTCGCAGGAACGCGCGAAAAAAGCCGGAATATACCGCCAGAATTATTGCGGTTGCATTTTTTCTTATAAAGCGCGCCAAAAAGAGTGATTTTAAAGATGAGCCGTGATCCGCTTGATGCGACCGGAAACATTGGGCGTGTTATGCTTTTGGCATGTTCGGATTATCAAATGAGGAAACTCGACAGCTCCGCCCGCTGAAAACGCCGCGGAAAATCCAGGATTTTTTGGAGGAAATTCCAATCAACTTCGAACCTGAAGGCGATACCTGTCTTTCTCCGCGCCGAGTTCTTAGAGAGCGGCGCGCGCACTGCATTGAAGCGGCCATGCTTGCGGCGCTGGCGCTTAGAATTCAAGGAGAGCGGCCGCTCGTCCTCGATCTTGAAGCCGCGCCACATGATGACGATCATGTAATTGTGCCGTTCAAGCAGCACGGATGTTGGGGCGCGATTTCCAAAACCAACCACGCCGTATTGCGTTATCGCGAGCCCGTGTATCGCACGATCCGCGAGCTGGTCCTGTCTTTTTTCCATGAATACACTGATGGTGTCGGAAGAAAAACCCTTCGCTCATATTCCCAACCGGTTGATCTTTCGCGATTCGACAAGCGCGGCTGGATGACTTCTGAAGAAGACGTGTGGTACGTCGCGGAATATCTGACCGAGATTCCTCACGCGAAAATTTTGTCGCGGCCGCAAATCGCAACTTTGCGCAAAGCCGATCCGCTGGAACGGGATGTAGGAGAGATTACGCAGTGGAAGAAAGGAGCTTTATGAATATATCGTCATCCTGAACGGAGTGAAGTATCTTCAGATTGAAAATTATGAAGTTCCGAATCTTGCTAATATCGACTTCTTTTGATACATTTCTCGCGCATTAAAAACTCGAGGGGGCGTCGTTCAATGGTAGGACCCGGGTCTCCAAAACCCGTGACGGGGGTTCGATCCCCTCCGCCCCTGCCAACATTTTAACTGCGTAAAATCGCGGTTATTTTGTTTGAGGCGCTGAAGGAATCTGGTCATGTGTTGACTGAACGGCTATACTTTGCGCCAAGAATAGCCCCCATTGGTTGTTCAATGATTATGAAAAATCCCTTTGAAGCAGCTCCAACACAAGCAGTTGAAAAAATTATAGATAGAATAGATTTATCAGTATTTGGTTTGAAGGAAGATAGCAAACTGATCGAAATATTGAGTCCCATGGATAGGAAGGCTGTCGACGGTGTAATCTCCTCCCTCTCCGACGAAACCATCGCCACCTTCGGCGACTACTATGGCAAAGACGTAGCGAAGCAGATTTTCGAGTCTCTGGAATTCAGCGCTTTTGCCAACCACATCAAAACGCCGGAAGACTTTCGCCGCTATGCCGGCAAGGTTATGGAAGTGGCGAAGTTGCACGTAGGTCGCGATGCCGAAGGCAAAGCACAGGTGCCGTATGACATCGGAACATCCACACGACGCGCAGTGGCCGACGCTATGATGCTTGTTCGAGATGACTTTGATCGAGATGTCGATACCGTGATTCAAGCCATGCGAGTTGCATCTCCCGGGATTGCCAGTACTCTCAAAAATATCCGTGGCCTCATACGAACGAGCGAGGATCTGGAACGAGTCGAACAATTTACAAAACGGCTGTCAGAGCATGGGTTTGATGCAAGAGAGGTGTTCACTGGTCGCGGAAGAAGCTCCTATCCCGAGCGACAAGGGAGGGTGGCGCTTTTTGGAAATCAAGATGCTGAAGAAGAAATATGGGATCAGCATTCGCGCAAGCAGATTAAAAATCCTGTACGTGCAAGTTTTGATGCATGGCAGAAAATTCTGACCGATGGAAAAAAGTTGGATGATGTTCTCTCTATCATCGATGCGGCATTTATTCGAGGCGTCGATACGGATACTTTTGTAGATGATCTAAATCGTCTTCCCGTAGAACAGAGAAAAAAGTTCATTGGTTCTGCAACAGCCTTTGCAAAGAAGGATATCCCTCCGCAATTCGTCGCGCAGAATATTGATGCTCTAGGAAGCAGCGATTTCAGCAAAGATGGATTGGCTGTTTTCACGACCGCTGAAGCCAAAAGACGATGGCTCGAATACTGCACATACCTTTGGACAAAAGATCCGCGTTCAGTTGCCGACACAGCGCATTATTTCAACGAGGCGTATGCAGCTGAGATAAAAACTACTTCAAAAAAAGGTCAGAAGATCGAAAAGATAAAGGGCTTGGACAAGCTTCAGATGTTCGAAGTCCAAGAAGCCGTAGACGAAGAGTTTAAGGGAACGGTAAAGCTTGTAAGACCAAACTTTGAATTGCGGTCACTTGCGACGAAAACACTAGAAGCATCGATCAACGATCTTTTGCGTACAAATAACTTTCAGGCATTGGATGAAATTGGACAAAAGATTAAAGGAGCTCCGGAGATTTTAGCAAAATTGGATCAGGCATTTGCCGCGACTTTAACTGACGGGGCGGTTGAGGAATATGTCAGGCGTGAGCGCGAAGAAAAATATAGATATCAGCACGATGTAACCGACGAACAGATTATCGCATCCTATCCAATCTTCAAAGATTCGTATGCAAGAAAAGTTGCACCTGTAACATTCTCTCATGCCGCCCAAGACCGATATCGTGCATTATTTGTTCCGAAGGAATCTTATTACGATGATTTCAAGGTAGAAAAAATAGATGCTTTTCTAAAATTGGTGGGCATTCCCCCTACGAGCGAGGTATTGCAGCCAAAATATTTTGAACTGCTGGATAAATACATCCGAACATACAACGAAGGATATGATGACGATGGCAGCTATGAAGACCACGGGGAGCGCTATTTCAATCAATTGACTCAGCTTGGCCAGATGACGGGTGTTGCGACGCAATTCGATAAAAGCAAAGTCATGGAGCTGTATGAATTTTGTATTGCTTCCGGAGAGAAGTATCATCAGAAACTTGGTGCCATCGATCAGATTACTGGCGTCCATCTTGATGCGGAGTTCATCCAGAAACATCTGTTAGACAACAGAGATTTTCAGGCGGCTGTGTCGTTGCCCATCTCCCCAGACCAACTTGATCGGCATTTTGTGAAAGCTGAAAACAAGACCCAAGATGAATATAAAAGAGTGTACCAGATATTTGGTTGTTACGATTATTATCAGGGTATTCTTGCTCGATTGGAAAAAGACAAAACGCGTGGAGCGAAACAGGAAGTTATCGCAATTCTTGCCGTCATGGGTCTTCGTGACATGGAGAACGCAGAACGATACGCATCAACGAAAGAAAAACTAATGGCTTTTGTTGAAGAAAAAGGCGCACCAATCACAGAATCTTTAGCAAAAGCATTAGCAGAGTTAGCTAAAAACGGAGACGCGGATCTTCTCTCTTATCTAGCTTCAATTTTACGCGAGCGAACAAAGACCTCGAAAGACAAGGATGAGAAGCGTGGCGTACTGGGCCTCAATCCGTTACAGGAAGTGGCTTTGAGAACACTTAGTCACGTTGATACCCCTGCCGCGAACGAGCAGCTTCTTTCTCTATTATTTGTCGCAGATTTAGATCCGAGAGTTCGCGCCATTATCCTAAAACAACTCGCTACGGATAAACCGGAATTCTTTCCAGAAAAAACTCGAGCATGGGTATTGTCTGAGCTCGCGACTAAAAAATCAAAGGTTTCCGCTGAAGAACTCAGATATTTTCAAGTCGCATTGCAGATTCCGAGTGCCGATCTACGAAAAAAATCCCTACGCCATTCAGATGAAGCGTTTGGAGATCTCGCGGAAAAAGCACTTTCTCCCTCCAGCATTCATCGTGAGCTCTGCCCCTCTGCGCCGGATAACATTTTGCTGCCTTTATGGAAATTCACTCAAGGCAACGAGGAGCTTTTGAAGCAATTTAATACCCTTTATAAAACAACAAAAGCTTCTTCTGAAAGAGACGCTCTCTTGTTTGGGATTGTGAATGCCCTCTCCATCAACAAAAAAACACTGAAAAAAGTCACGGATAGATTGAGCGAACTTGACCTCGCTGCTGCCGGCAATGCTGGCGAATTGGGAGCCGTGTTAAAGACTTTGAGTTTCTTGGATACTGTTGAGAGAGCGCTCGGACAATCCAAGGAAGATACCCTTACGATTCTTGATTCACGAGTTGCCTCGTTGGCGGTGCTGAATGGCGCGCTAAAGGAAGTTGCTGTACAAAAGATCAAAGAAGTTCTACCCCATGAAGGAATTAATGCTGATGCGATTCAGTCGCTTTGGGAACAGTGGGGAAATCTTGAGCCGATTTTCGTTTATGCCGGCAAGATGGCGGGGAGCGGACACGATGGAACTCTCCGTTTGGTGGCTGAAATGGTCGCGCATATGGATGCTCCTACGTACGAGGCTTGGAAGGACTGGAGATACAATACTCGCGACAAAAAAGTGAGGGAGCAAGTCGGTCATCTCACGGAGGCGCAACTTGAGATATGGAAAGAGGATCACTTCGCAGAACTTGGCGATATTATGATTGCCGCAACGCCATCTGATAAGCCAAAACAAATTGTGCGATTTATCGAAGGATCTTTACGCGAGGGGCACGTCTACAATCCGGAGATAGACAAAAATGATCGACACAAATTTATTCAAGAACAGCTCGGCCGCGTATACATGGCAATTGCTGAGCAGCCAGATCAAAGAGAGGTAATTTTGAACGGCGCAGCAGAACTTTTACAAGCAGATTTGAAAAAGATAGATGCGATCACACGATATAGCAATTTGCCCAAGCTCGAGCAAGCCATGACTTTATTTGCCGAAGGCAAAAAGGTACCCGTGAATGCTAAAACAAAAAATACTCTCGCCTTTCTGGCGCAGTTTGTTCCTAAGGAGCAATTTCAAGCAATCGAGAAAGCCTATAAAGAAGCTGAAAAAAGTGGTTCGACGAACATCGATACCAGTTCAATCATCAGCACAGCACTTAGAGTGACGCTATCCGGTAAAGGCGAGGAAATCAAGCGGGACTATGAAGGTGCAATGACGAGCGATGTATTCGATACGTACGGTCTGAATCGCGAGCAGATGAAAAACGTCGGACAATTTTACCAGAAGCGTCAAGAATTGAAGGCTCTTCTCGATTTGTATCGGGTGAGCGGTCTGGATGTAAAAAGAATCGCGACCAACCGCATTTCTGATCGAGTCGACAAGAAAGGAGAAACGCTAATAAGTGTTATTGATAATTTGAAAACATATTTCAAAGATAATCCAACCTTTGTACAGGATATTGAGAATATCCAGTCCGTCATCTCTCAGCGCGAGGAGTTGGGTGCTAAACGACGTTTGGCGATGATCGTCACTGATAACCCGCAGATGGTCTTTCAAGCCGGAAAATACCCTCTTGGTTGCGGCTCATGTCAAAATTACGAGGGTAGTCCGGAATGGAATAAATCATTAGCGGGGTATGTTGCTGACGCGCATACGAAAGTCGCCCATCTCATCGATCTAAACAAGCTCCCCGAGAAACTGAGGCTGGAAATTGAGGCAAAGGGTTTCGAGCAGGTGAAGGACGGCATCCCGCCGCAGGATTTGCTTGAAGCGAGCATAGCGAGATCGGTGACAAAGCTTACAAAAACCGCTGATGAGAAGCCGGCACTGTTTATTGAGCCAACCTACAGCTCTATCAATAAAGGCGATTTGACCATGGATAAATATTTCAACATCTTCCTAGAGTTAACCGCATCAGAACCTATGGGAATCAGATTGGTTCGCGGTGGAGGCAGCGAAACCGTATCCGTACCAAAAAGCCGCAATCCGAGCGGGCAATATGAAGATTGTGCAGCTGGAAACGCCGGGCACGCTGGAATGGGGATTCAAACTGGCAGCTACACTATGTCAGCCAGATTCATCAACAAGTTCACTCCGGTAAACGATGAGGACAAGAAGCTTGCCGAAAGAATATCCGGCTAAGTGGAACCCCGTGACAAAATGTCACGGGTTGGATTCTCTAACGGAATCTGGCCATGTACAAGGCCGGTTCGCTCATTACCAGCGTCCGAACATCTTCCACGAGCCCCTGCCAACATTTTAACTGCGTAAAATCGCGGTTATTTTGTTTGAAACGCTGAGGGAATAGAACTTTTTCTGATTCGTCTGTATTATCTTGATATGTCTTCACGAACCGGAAATCGACTTACGGATAATGCCTTTACAGCAGATGATGGCCGTAAGTTGATTGAGCAAGCTATTTTAGATATTGGTACGCAATTTGGATGGCGGCCGGTTGATCAGAGCGTGTTGTTCTATGGCGTCTACTACGACAGCACGAAGGTCGGAAGTTTCATCACTCGGGTGACGAACGAGCGGGGCGAATTTGCTGTATTAAAAATTCAACTTCGTCCATTACCGTTTGATGAGGGATTTATAATGAGGCACGTCCAGAGTCAGATCAAGACCGATCGTGTTCGTTTGCCAAGAATTATCTCTGATGCGCCATGGAACGAAAAGCGCGGGTACGGATATCTCATTCTTGAAGACCTTTCCCAGCTACCTCACCTGTGGGCTACACGTCCCGACGAGGCGGCGTTTGTATCCGGTGCCTGGCACCATGGTGCCAGGCACCGGATACGGATGCCGCCCCAACTTGCCGTATGTTTTCCGCACTCGTTCAAGCGAATAGTTCATGATTTTCAGTGACACAGTCTCGTTTTTGATAATCGCATATAGATTTACTATTAAGGACACGAAAGACAATGCGACTCCACAGATGGAACAATATCGGAAGCGAACTTGAACGAGTCAATCTTGTAAAAACGAAAGTTGCAGTATAAAACCGAAAATCAAGAATGCAACCCCAATTTTGAACCATTTTGGCTGAACAAAATATGCGATTTCACGTTCATGACCATTGCTGTCTGGCGTTGATCCGCCAGCACCGAAGTCTTTGGAGTTAAGTATCCCAAACGAATATGTATCCGGTGCCTGGCACCATGGTGCCAGGCACCGGATACAGACGATTGACATAACGCGATTTTTTTGATAGATTGACCGGCTTCCTGATCATCTGGTCGGGTTGTGCTGTTTCGTAGCTGCAGCAACTCAGCTACCACGATATCGGAGGTGGACATGACCGAACAGGTCACGGATCTTCGTACATTGCCCCACCGTGGGTATGCCGGTATTTTCGACCGGTACATTCCGGCTCCCGCGGACACGCATGGAGTCCACGCATCATCGGATGCGATCGGCGGATACTACGGCATCGGGTGGACGGAAGTCTACCGGGATTTCGAGAGCGGCGAGCTCTACCGAGTCCGCTGCAGCGACGGTGTCTACGGCGGCAAAGGGAGCTACAAGGACGCGGACGAGGAGTACCTCGAGCGTCTCTACCACCACATCGTCGCCCGGACGAAGGCCGAGGCAGGCGCAGATCGCATCCTCCTCTCGCCGCGTGAGTGGAGCGTCATGCTCAACCGCACTCACGCGTACTGGCTGGACCTCAAGGATGGTCAGCGGTTCGCGGACGGCGACCGTTCGAAAGACGAGGGAGTGATCGGCTCCATCAAGGGGATCCCGGTCGTCGTCGACGCGACGTGTAGTGATAACTTGCCGTCACGCTAGATGCCCCGACGTTCAAGCGCCCCACGCCACTCGAAAGTGGTGTGGGGCGCGTTTTTATACTGTCTCATTTTTATTTATCTATCCTAACGTCAAACATTGGTTGTTGGATGTCGAAAAATCCGTGGGCTGCATAAAAAAAGCCCTAGGCATCTCCCCAAAGATGCCTAAGACTCAAGAGACTTGCAGAATTGCTCCTGCGGCTGAATGATCCAAGGCCGCGCGCCCGTGACCGGATCTTCTGCGATGAGTTCTGCGTAGAAATCCGGAACAAACGCTGACCAGTTCTTGTGCCAAACTGTAGCCGTCCGAACTTGGTCGGATTCGATCGTGTACCACCAGCAGAGCCACTTCACGGTTTCCACCAGCGTTTTTCCGGTTTCGGTGAGATCGTCCACCACTAGCACGGCTTGGCGCTGAAGTGGTTTGGCTGAAGTCAGATCTCTGCTGAACTTTATTTCTTCCTGCTGCGTCGTCTGATCCGGGTAGCTTGCTACGGAAATCACGGCCAGCGGCGCCCGAAAAGTGCGCGAGGCGATTTCCCCCGGAATCAAGCCGCCGCGAGCCACGCAAACGATCTGCTGGGGCTTGAAGCCCGAATTTTTGATTTTTCCAATGAGCACCTTCAAAAGACCAAAGTACTCGTCCCACGTCACACGGATTTTTTTCGGCTCATCCATAACGTCCTCCCTGCTTGAAATTCGACTTTATAATAGAACTAACGGTTTGCCAAATTGATTCTGTTTTGCATCGAGACTCTTCGCACTCGCAAGCAGGAGGAGTATATTAATTTCATGCAACTATTCATTGCCATCGCTGGAAATGTGGGCGTGGGAAAATCGACATTCACCAGGCTTTTAGCCAAGACTTTGGGAGGAAAACCTTATTTTGAACCCGCGACAGAAAACCCGTATTTAGCCGATTTCTATCATGACATGAAGCAATGGGCGTTTCATTCGCAAATGTACTTCCTTGGCCGCCGCTTGAAAGACCATGCCGTCATTCTTGCGGATGAAGGCGTGCTGGTTCAGGACAGGAGTTTGTATGAAAACGCAGAAATCTTCGCACGAAATTTATTTGAACATGGGTATATTTCGACGCGTGATTGGGATACGTATCAGGAGATTTATCAAACTGCGGTACGCCTCCTCCGCCCGCCGGATCTCGTTATTTATCTTCGAGCATCGGTTCCATCCTTGGTAGATCGTATCAAGAAGCGAGGACGAGACTTTGAACGGACGATTGACGCGGCTTACCTGGAAAACCTGAACGACTTGTATGAAAATTGGTCGCGCGACTTCAATCTGGCTCCAATCCTGACGATCCCTACGGAAGACGTCCATTATCTTGAAAATCCGATGGAATACGAAGATGTGCTAAACCTAATCAAGCAGCGTCTCGGCGGATTACCGATTCCCCTGCCGGCCTGAATGAGCTTCCGTGTCAGGTACGCTTTGCATCAACCAACCTGTTCCCAAGGTGCCGGAAAGGTATATAATAAAACCCTATGAATAAAACCCTCGCGCTCAAAATAATCCTGTGCATCGCACTGTTCGGCATGGCATTTTCCGGTTTTCTCTCGTATCAGGAAATATTCTGCGCACCCGTAGCTTCATGTCCGGCGCTAGGCACACCCGGAACCGTTTTCGGCTATCCTGCCTGCGTGTACGGATTTTTCATGTATCTCGTGGTTGCGATAATCGCCGGGCTCGGCCTTAAGCGGCCGCGACAAAAGTCCTGAAATATTTCCGCCATAAATTGACTGGCACCGGCTGCGATCTGTCGGTATTTTTATACCCGAATTTCGTATGACACGATTTTTTCGAACAGTTCGAAATCTTTTTTGAAGAAAACAAGCGCGAGATTGTGGATGGAAAAGGTTATGAAAAGCGCGCCGAAGACATCGATGGAATAATGCAGATGCCCAAGCAAAACCGTGGCGGCGAAAAGCGCGGTGGCCGACAAAAAAATATTCCGCCACAAACGGTTGTTCCAAAATGTCAGGGCCATAAGAAACGGCAGTCCGGTGTGGCCGGAAAAGAAAAGATCGCCAGTGAAATTGATTTTATCCGTGAAAAATCCGCCATCTACCGGCGACGTAACCGGAAAAGGGCCGATATGCGTCAGAATGACAAAGAAAGAACGCACAAAAATGAACAAGGCGACGCTTTTTAAAACAAACGGGATGCGTTTCGGTTCCCAAAACGCCAACGCAAAAACCACGAGCAAGAATAAGGCGAATCCTTCAACAAAAATCGGATCCACATTGACGACCGGCAAATTACTCAAAATGAGATCTGTAACCGAATTACTCATCTTGTTATCGGCATACAAACCCGCAAAATAATTGGCGACGACGCTCAACGCCAAAAGAATCACTCCCGTAGCCGATGTCAGGATGAAACTTTTTTGCCGCCAATGGAAAGCGTGTCTTTTAAATATATGCATGGTTTTGAATCAGCATATTCCAAAATTATTTTTTTGAAAAGCGCCTTTCCGTGATTCAAAATCGGCAAATTGCAATAGAACCGATCGAGCCATATATCAAAATCGCGGTCGAAATAAATCAAAATTCCCCGCCTCGGGGAATTTTTGGCCAATTCCCAGACCCCATCATATAGATCGGATTTCGGAATTGGGAGAGATAGTTTCTCTCCAATCCCATATCTTTATTCATAATTAATAAAGAAATGGGTGGTGTGGAAAATGTCCGTGTGCCGAACATATTTCCAAAAGAAAAGTGCACTTGAAGATAAGGCGGGCAGTTACGAACCAATCGGGATTTGCAACCTGATCGGATCGTTGTAGAACGGGTGTTCCAGATAATACTTTCCGGTCTCCTCCAGGATGGAGAGTCGAAAAGCCGGATCCCGTGACACCTTGGCGAGCATGCGCTTGATGGCGTCCCACTCGTTTCGCACCCAGGCCAAGCCCAGCAGGAAGTAACAAAACGTAATTGTTCTCCCGCGCTGCTCGAAGCGCTCAAGAACATCCCCCAGCCCCCTCCTGTTCTTCTCAATGAAAACGGGATGTCCGGCCGCCGAGATCCCGGCTGAAAAACTGATGATGCAGTTGTAGCGAGAGATGTGCAGCTTTGTCGCGTCGAACATCTCTTGTGCCGGGTCGATTGTCCAATGGCCGTGGTCCGCTTGGAACACGTCCACAGCGCTTTCATACCTAAGGTTTTTTCCACGTCGAATTACGATCACAGCGCCCTCCTTGTTTTCCCGAGAGGATTCTCGAGAATGCAAATATAGCATAAATTAGCCATTTTGTCAAGTCTGCCTGACTAAAACAGGGAGGCCTGCCCGCCCCCATTCCGCCGGACTTATCCACAAAAATACCAGCCAGCTAAATCAAAATGGGCAATATAAGGGGAAAACAATAATCAAAAAAGAAGTAAAAAGTCCATAAAGTCAATGTAAAATATCTCCTGAGCTTGTCGAAGGATTTCCTTAATCAAGGCCTTCGACGATGCTCGGGACTATTATTGTTTAAAATCTTGCGTAAAATCAATTTTACTGCCATACTCGTGCAGAATGAACTACGTAACACAACTTCCTCCGGGATTTTACGGCCTCGGCATTGCGCCTAAACTTTTACAAATCCTCGACCGGCACAAATACAAAATACCCACTCCGATACAGCGGCAGTCTATTCCCATTGCAATCGAAGGCAAGGACATGATGGGCATTGCGCAGACCGGAACCGGCAAAACGCTGGCATTCGGCATCCCGCTTATACAACGGTTGGCAGGCGGGCGCGGCATGGGACTTGTCATCGTGCCGACGCGCGAACTTGCGTTGCAAGTTAATGAAATGATCCAAAAACTTGGGCGCCCCATCGGATTACGCACGGCCGTGCTGATCGGCGGCGCATCCATGCACTATCAACTCCAAGACCTGCGTAAAAAACCGCATGTCATCATTGCCACGCCCGGACGGCTAATCGACCATCTTGAACGAAAAACAGTAAAACTGAACGCGGTTTCAGTTTTGATTTTGGACGAAGCCGATCGCATGCTAGACATGGGCTTTGAACCGCAGATTAAACAGATCCTCAAAAACCTTCCGGCTGAACGCCAGACCATGCTTTTCTCCGCCACCATGCCGAGCCGCATCGTCAACATCGCAAATACTTATATGAAATTGCCGGTGCGCGTTGAAATCGCGCCGACCGGAACTACGGCGGAAAAAGTCGCGCAGGAGGTTTTTTTCGTAAGGAAAGAGGATAAGATCCGGCTTTTGCAAAAAATCCTGCAGGAACATCGCGGCACAGTGCTGGTTTTTTCACGCACCAAACACGGCGCCAAGCGCATTGCAAAAACCGTGCGCGACATGGGTCATTCTGCCGCAGAAATACACTCCAACCGCACACTCTCCCAAAGGCGCGACGCGCTAGAAGGATTCAAGACTGGAAAATACCGCGTGCTTGTCGCAACGGATATTGCGGCGCGCGGAATCGACGTAACCGGCATTGAACTGGTTGTGAACTTCGATATGCCGGATGATAGCGAAGACTACGTGCACCGCATCGGACGGACCGGCCGCGCCGGAATGAGCGGACAAGCGATTTCATTCGCAACGCCTGACCAACGCAGGGACGTGAAAGACATCGAACGGCTCACGCGCTCCATGCTGCCGATTTCGAAACTTCCGGAACTTCCTGCGCAATTACCGCACATCCGGCTCGCCGAAGACCGGCCGGAGCGTTCCCGTTTTCAGCGCGCACACAAGCCTTTCAAACATTCCGGTAGACGAGAATCCACAAAACCCCGCCGTCCCCACGGCAGCTTTCCGCGTCGCAGGCACGGTTGAACCGCGCATTGGCGCCAGAATTCCAGTGCAGTGAATATCGGTACGGGCATTTGCGCATTTTTAATTTCCAACGTACCATTTTGCCATGCCAAAAATACTCACAGTCCGAGACCTGTCTGTTTCTCTGGAAAATCAAGACGTCATCAAGAACGTGAATTTCGATCTTGAGCCTGGCGAATCTCTGGCTGTGGTCGGGCCGAACGGTTCGGGAAAAACCGTACTTTTGAAAACCCTGCTCGGTCTCTATCCATATCAAGGGACCATTGCTTGGGGCACAAAAGTCCGCCTCGGCTATGTCCCGCAAAAAATAGACGCGGACAGGCATCTTCCCATCAACCTCCAAAATCTTCTCGAGGCAAAAGCGGACATCCAGAAACTTTCGCGCAAACAGCTCGATGCAACCATCGAGGCTGTCGGGCTTCTTCCTGAATCGCTCAAGACGCCGATCGGCCATTTGTCTGGCGGGCAATTCCAAAAAGCGCTAATTGCCTTTGCCTTGCTCGGTGATCCGAATGTAATTCTTTTTGACGAGCCCACCGCTTCGCTCGATGAGCTTTCCGAAGAGCATGTATACGATCTGTTGAACGATCTCCGGAAAACGCGCGGCATTTCCATTATTTTGGTTTCGCACGACGTTAGCCTGATTCCGCATATTGCGAACACTGTCCTCTGCCTCAATAAAACCGCAGTTTGTTACGGTCCGCCAAAAGAAGTGCTAACGCAGGCGATGTTTGAAAAATTGTATTCGCCGTCGCATAAACACGTCCATCACGCGCACGTACATCACGCTCACGATCACAACTTATATGGCTGACACAAATCTCTACGCACTCATTCTCGCGCTCGCCGCTGCCGTAGCCACCGGTCTAATTGGCGGATTTGCGCTCATGAAACGGATGACGCTCGCCGGCGACGCCATGTCACACATCGCGCTGCCAGGGCTCGGCCTTGCAATCCTATGGAATGTCCAACCGGTTTTGGGCGCGGCCGCCGCTTTAGCACTCGGCGCTTTGCTGATCTGGAAGATTGAAAAGCGCGCTGATCTCGCGACTGAAACAACTATTGGCGTCATTTTCTCCGCATCTCTTGCAATAGGCGCACTCATTACGCCGTCGGAAGATATCATTGAAGCGCTGTTCGGCGGTGCAGAACCCGTATCAATAATAACGCTCGCAATTTATCTTCTGCTCGCTGCCGCTGTAATCATCTTCGTTTGGAAAGAACGCAGCCGTCTGATTATAAGCCTTTTCAATCGCGACCTTGCTACAGTTACGGGCGTAAACATCAGCCGGTTAAACCTTTCATATCTCTTGGCGTTCGCGACCACACTCGTACTCGGCCTGCGTTTCCTCGGTGCCCTGCTCGTTGGCGCGCTTATCATTATTCCAGCGGCAATTTCGCGCCAATTCACTCACACTCTAGAAAAATTCCTTGCCGGATCTGCCATTGCCAGCGCCTTGTCAGTTGCCGCCGGATTTTGGATCGCCGCCACCTTTGGCTTGGATACGGGCCCGACCATTGTTTCCGTCGCCGCCGGATTATTTTTTCTAAGCTTGTTAAAAAAGAAGGCTTAAACTCCGGCAATAAAATCTGCTATACTGTGCGCATGCGCAGATCCATCAAAAAAACGGAAAAGCGTCCGCAGCCGGTTCTTGCCGAAGAAGTTGCGCGCGTCGCATCCGCTCTGGAAAAACAAAACCAAGCCGGCCGCAAACTGCTAATGGGCTTGCTTTTCGGCATCGGCACCGCAGTCGGCGCATCAATCGTCGCCTCCATTATTGTCGTGCTTTATAGCCGCACGCTAATGCTTTTCGGCCTTGAAAACCTTTTGCCCACACAAACAAGCGCAACTCTTCTGGAACAACAAATCAAACTGCAAACACCGCAGGACCAATAATTTCGAAACGTTAAACAGCGTTTCTTTTATTTGTTCAATTTAATTGCACGGCTGGAAGACACACTCTGCCGCCGGCCACGGATCCGGCTTTAAGGAGTCCTTTCCGCAGAAGTTCGGCCCAGGCAACGCAGGCCCCTTATCGAAGAGGTAATTTAGGAGATATATCGTATCTGCAGAATCCACCTTGCCATCATCGTTCACATCCGCCGCATCCATGCACGTAGGCACGGGGCCATTATCGATATAATTCAGAATGTACACGGAGTCGAGTGCATCTACCACACCGTTTGCATCTGCATCTCCCCTGACGAACAAACCGCTCGCGCCGACCGCCGGCTCCTTCTGCTGTGTAGGCGCAACGTTTTCGGATTTTGGTTCAACTATCAGCGGTACAATTACCTGCGGCTTGTCAGATGTCCAGGCAAAAGACTTGCTTTGCACCTTGCCATTCGTTATAGTCGCAACGCTTTTATGCGCCCCTAGCTCAGCTGGATAGAGCGCTTCCCTCCGAAGGAAGAGGTCAGACGTTCGAATCGTCTGGGGCGCACCATTACCAAAAATCTCTCGATCGAGAGATTTTTGGTAATTTAATCTGGTTTGATCCATCCGTTCTTAATCGCAATTTATCGCACTGTCGCCAACCACGTCTGCGTCTTGCCGTTGATCTTGAACGCATACCAAACTTTGCGCGTGCCGTCCAGTTCGAGAGGGCCAATACGCTGCCAAAGCAACGTAAAATTTTCAGTCGGCAAAACATGAAGCAACATTGGTTTCTTGAGAAAAAAACTCTTTACCACCAACATATTTTTCTCAGCCGACACATAGAGCGGCGTCATATAATCATCGGCATAATTCGGCCATTTCCACTCCGATTCAACGCGGGAAACCTCGCTATAAATTCCGGAACTTTCCAAATAATACTTAACGACTTGAGGTTCGTCGTAATTGTCTCTTGGTTGAGCTATTCTGACAACAATCTTGCTTTCATCTCGTGGATCTTTCCTGAACTGCATTGATGTGCCAACAGAAAATTTTCTCAAATCTTGAAAAAAGACCGGCTTCTTTTCTGTCACGGTTCCGTCAGGATTCAGAGTTTTGATTGTTGCATCTCCCTTAATACTACCATCTGGATAACGCCAAATATTTTCGACGGAATAATAACTATTGCCGAAATAACTCGGAGCGAGTGAAGTGGTCGGATTTTTATGATCAACAAATATGGTTTTACCAGAAACAATCGACACTCGTTCATTCACAAAGACACTGGCATTCTCTCCAATACAAGCCCCAAAACCCACACTTAAATCATTCCATCCATAACTACCCCATGAGCCGTCGACAAAAGGAATGGGAATCAATTTTCGATTTCCGTCTCCAGAGCGTTCGATTACATACTGGACCGCTGGGCGTGTCGAGGACGCGTCGAATATATCAGCGAACTGTTTGGCATAAAGAATATACGCAATGCCATTATCGCAAACGACAACACCTTCGGCCAAGGTGGTATTCCAAAGGGATTTAGACATCTTTCTAGTAATTCCGCCCTTTCCATCGAATACGTAATAGCTTTGATCATTTAACATGTCGCTTTTTTCAGCTGGAATGCGCTGCTTTTGAACGAGTTCGGTTTTCAGAATCTCCCATTTATCTTGGGGTTTAGACATTATCGCATCTATCTGCGCTATATTTTTAGATTTCATTTCAACCGTTCCGTAATTCACGCTGGTTACTGTATCCAAGGCATTGATGCGGAGCGAATCCTGCGTAGGATCAAGAAATTTAACCGTGTAGCTTTGGCTGTATTTGCCGTAAGTACGATCAAGGAAAACCAGAGACGAGCCTTCACATTCAGACATGACGTTTGATTCAGATCCGGTAACACCGTTGCCAGAAATCACATCGCGATAGAACATCGTGCGAACGCGCGCGCCATCTGTCACACGAATTTGAAATCCGTCCACAACTCGTTTGATGTTATAACTATAAGCACCACACTTCTTGAAAGTATCAGACGAGGTAACCTGTGCCGCGACAACTGGTATAGAAAAAGACAGGATCCAAACCCCCATTAACATGACAAAAAATGTTTTGCGCATAGACCGACTTTTTAGCATAAATTTTGCTTTTTGTCAATCCCTAAGCTTCATTTTAGGATAGACAAAAACCAGTGGGAGGAAAATCAATACAATTAAAAACCTGAATCGCCCCGTAAATCTCAACATAAGACATAAAAAAAGCGACCCTGCAAGAAGGTCGCATATGAGTGAGCCGGCAGAGCATCAGCGGTGGCATTCGAACTCCAGACCGTTGTCCTGGTCGTCCTTCACCGCCCGCAGGACAGTCACATCGTCATTCGATGCGGCCGACCCGATGTAGACGACCAGATATTGTTCGCCGAAGACCTCGTCTCCGACAATCTGCATGGTCTCGAACCACATGTCCAGACTCAAGTCCAGACAATTTTCCGGCTCATCGAGCGACATGCTGATTGTGCCGTCACGCGGTTCCTCCTCGCCTGTGGGTTCGCCATCCACGATCCAGCGCGCGGTGCATGTCCAGTCGTCACCGCGCAGATCACGCGCCAACGGCACATCCACCGCCAGCTCGGACTCGGCGTCCATGATCTCGTTCGCCGAAACCATGATATCGTAAGACAGGTAATCCTCGAGCTGGAGGCTGACTACCATCAAGTTCTTCGGCGCACCGAGATTCCGGTCATAGATGAACGGCGATTTTTTGTATTCGCCATACGCCGCCTCCGAAAGAACTGCGTCGGCGATACTGATGCGGACGAGCGCATCAGACATATCCACCTCGCCGGCATGCGGCACGATGACTATGGCCACTCCGTCCGGTTCCGTCGTGGAAGTCGTAGCTGTCGTTGTAGTCACCGGATCGGATTGGACCGTTTCGGTCGTCCCACCACACGAAACCGCACAAAAGAAAAGTGCCAAAAACATCAACCGCTCACCCATTACTACCTCCGTATTTTTCAGTTGTTTCACACTCTTTATAACAAAAAAACCGCAACCTGTCAAGGAGACTTAGCTCGATTCAGCCCTCAAATGGCTTTGCCTTGTATTTGGCAATCCTGTATATTTCCCTTTATATGAGAAAATTTTACAGCCTTCTTTCGATCCTAACTTTGTTCGCCTTGTTTGGCTTTGGTTGCGCCCGACAGCCAATATCGCCAAAAAACGAAAATAATTATCCGAATTATGGTGAGTGGATAAAAAACACCACGGGTTTGAAGCTAATAACTTCAGCAAGTCCGCTCTACGGCCCGAGCGTCACTTTTACCGACCCTTCAACCGGTATTAAATTTGAAAGCGTCCTGCCTCCGAGCTTTTCTGATAACAACGGCAAATATTTCGGGCCGAAGCAAGACGAATCAATCGAAACCCAGATCGGCGTCGGCGGAACGATAGAAAATGACCGCGAGATTTTCGGCAACCTACAAGCTTTGGAAAATTTTGAAGACGGGACTTTGAACGGATGGAAAATCACTACAGCATATGACACGCAAAAACAAAGGTGGGTGGCGAGAGCGCTTTTGCAGGATCCCATATACGGCGACCGCGCCTATCATGTCATCGAATGTTTGAGTGTAACAGACTCGGATAAAAACTTTTGGGACTCCTGCCGCACAATTTTGGAAAAAGCCAGAATCATTACACAAAAAGCAAGTGCTGACTAAATTTGAAATTTTTAGCGGGGAGTAATTACGCGACCCTACAACCGACGACTTTTCTGTTATACTTACACGGTATGAAAAAAATGAAACCTCAAAAAAACCGCCTGCACCGCAGTGCCTGGGTCGTATCCGTCAATATGGGTTACGGCCACGAGCGCGCGGCTTTCGGCCTTCGCGATTTGGCATACGGAGGAATAATCACGGCCAACGATTATCCGCAGATTCCGAAGCACGATAAAAAACTTTGGGCTGACAGCCGCAAACTTTATGAGGCCGTTTCCCGCCTTAAACCCCTGCCGATAATCGGAGACATCGCTTTTGAAATCATGGATCGTATCCAGCGCATTGACCCTTTCTATCCGCAACGCGACCTGTCCCAGCCTACGGCACAGGTTATGCAGACTTATTACATGATTGAAAAACTCGGGCTGGGAAAGCACCTGATTGAAAAACTCTCCGACAAACCACTGCCTCTCATCTGCACATTTTTTATTCCTGCTTTTGCGGCGGAAGTTTATGACTATCCGGGAGATATTTATCTTGTGATTTGCGACGCTGATATGAGCCGCGCTTGGGTGGCAAGGGATCCCAAAAAGAGCCGCATCAAATATTTCGCCCCGAACGGACGCGTGGCGGAAAGGCTGAAACTCTACGGCATCCGTCCGGAAAACATTTACCTGACCGGTTTTCCATTGCCAAAAGAAGTCATCGGGGGCGCAAACGCTGACATGATTAAAAAAGACCTAATGGCTCGTTTGTGTCATCTTGATCCGAATAAAATATTTCTAAACAAATACATAAAAACTCTTGAGGCGGAATTGGGTAGCTCTTCGTGCCGTTTTAATAACAACAAGCAACCCACGCTGACTTTTACAGTAGGCGGCGCTGGCGCGCAAAGGGCCTTGGGCGCGCAAATCATCAAAAGCCTGAAACATAATCTGCAACGCGAAGAAATAACTTTGCGCATGGAAGCCGGAACCAAGGGCGATGTCGCGCGCTTTTTCACCGACAGAATAAAAAACAGCGGCTTGACAAAAATGCTGGGCAAAAACATTTTCGTGGACCATGAGCCTGACAGGGCATCATATTTCCATAATTTCACCAAACGCTTGAGAAAGACCGACATTTTATGGACCAAACCGAGCGAAATGTCATTCTATACCGGCATCGGACTTCCGATTGTAATGGCGCCGTCAATCGGATCGCAGGAAGTCTTTAACCGCGTTTGGCTGAAAATGGTTGGCGGAGGAGTGACGCAGGGCGATCCGCGCTATACGAATGAATGGTTGTTTGACTGGATCGAAAGCGGCGGTTTGGCGCGCATGGCATGGAACGGCTACATCGAAGCGCCGACCCACGGAGCCTACCGCATCGAAAGTATAATCACCGGTGAAAAAATCGAGCTGGAAAAACTGCCTCTGATTGTTTAGGTTATAGTTGACAGGTTGTAGGTGGCGGTATTGAATTTTTTTCCTTCATTCGTCATTCGGATTTCGTCATTCCATCTTCCATCTTCTAACCCTCCCCTCTCTCATGACCATTCTCGACAGCCTTCTTCTTGGAATCGTGCAAGGCGCGACTGAATTTCTTCCGATCTCATCCTCCGGCCATCTTGTTTTGATGCGCGAGTTTTTAGGCATCAATACGCAAGGCGGCTTGGCATTCGACGCCATTCTGCAACTGGGAACGGCATTGGCCGTAATTATTTATTTCAGGCGAACCGTGGTTGATTTGATAAAAAAAACCTGCTTGATGCTGATAGGCAAAGGCAAGCAAGTTGAAGGACGCGACCGTTCTCTGATTATCGGCCTCGTGGCCGGCACTTTGCCCGCAATCGCGACCGGCGTTTTATTGGAAGATATTATGGCTACCATCTTCCGCAACGTGACATTGGTTGCTTTAATGCTGGTTTCCGGAGGTTTGCTGATGCTGGCGGCCGAAAAAAAGGCGACTCAAAAACTTCAACAACCTAGCGTCAAACAAGGCTGGTGGATCGGCTGGTTCCAAACATTAGCGCTCGTTCCCGGAGTTTCCCGCTCCGGCGCAACCATTTCCGGCGGTTTGGTCATGGGCCTGACACGCGAAGCTGCGGCGCGCTTCAGTTTTTTGCTGTCCATTCCCATTATCGCAGGCTCTGGAATGAAAAAACTATTCGATGTTATGCACGGAGGCTCGGCTGACGCAGGCATGCTTCAAATCAGCCTCGGCTTTATTGCCGCCTTTGCCGTCGGACTGTTTTGCATTGACTTTCTGATGAAATATTTGAAGCGGCACACTTTGCACGCTTTTGTCTGGTATCGCTTCGGACTGGCTATGCTGACTTTTTTACTATTTTTCCTTAAACCCTGAATTTTTACATACAAAAAGCCGAGACTGCACGCCTCGGCTTTTTTCCTCCTAAATTTCTCTGACTTTCCAAACTTGATAGACTTTATGGACTTGATGGACTTTTGACTTGCCCTTTATTTCTTCGGCTTACAGCAATCAGGATGCAATCCGTGGAAAACGACTGCAGCGAGAAATCCGTAAACGAAACTCAAAACCATTCCCCATAGAATGCTAGCTACATCAAACCCTTTGAAACCGGGAAAAAGAAACTTGAGGTAAAGAACATGGAACTGATCAACGAGCGGATCCGTAATTGTCAGCTTCCAAAGCATGCACAGAATAAATAACAGCACCCCAAACAACCCGATTGTGGCTGCGTGGGCAAAGAATTTTGCATTTTTCATAAGATGATAAAAATAAATAAATAAATAAAGTTGAATAGATTATAGCACGCGGGCAATGAAAAAAGAAAAAACTAATAAGACGCAAAGTACTATACATGATTCACTCCTGATTGAACGCATTCAACAAATGACATAAAGTATCATTATCAATCCATGTTATTTACGATATGAGTGATAGAACATCATCAATTATCCTATTTGAACAAAAGGAAGTGCGGCGCGTTTGGGATGCGAAAGCTGACCGATGGTTTTTTAGCATTATTGACATCGTTGAGGTATTGACCGGCAGTACGATCCCGAAGCGATATTGGTCAGACCTCAAAAAGAAGCTGAAAGACGAAGGTTTTGAGTTGTACGATAAAATCGTACAACTCAAATTTATCGCTAAAGACGGCAAAAAATATGCAACGGATTGCGCGAACACAGAAACTATTCTGCGTCTTATCCAATCTATTCCTTCTCCAAAAGCCGAACCATTCAAGCAATGGCTCGCTAAAGTCGGATACGAACGATTGAAAGAAATCGAGGATCCGGAAATTGCGATTCATCGCGCAGGAGAATATTACCGCAAGAAAGGTTATTCGGAAGAATGGATCGCACAGCGCATGCAGAGTATCGAGATACGGCATGAACTGACCTATGAATGGAAAAATCGCGGCATCAAAATCCGGAATATGCCATTTTAACGGACGACATCACCGAGGCATGGGCGGGCATGAAAACGCGGCAGTACAAAAAAGTGAAAGATCTAAAATCGCAAAATCTTCGCGACCACATGACGAATCTCGAACTGGTTTTGAATATGCTTGCCGAAGTTTCTACGACAGAGATCGCTCGCAAGAAAGATGCTAAAGGACTGATCGAAAACCGCAAAGTCGCCAAACAAGGCGGATCGATTGCAGGAAATGCGCGCAAAGAAATTGAATTACGAACCGGCAAACCGGTAATTTCATCAGGTAATTTTTTGCTTGCCAAAAAGTCACAAAAGAAGCTCAAATAATCTAGGGACGTTTAACCAAATTTAAAACCCCTTTTCAGGGGCTTTAAATTTGGTAGCGCCTAGGGGAGTCGAACCCCTCTTACATGGATGAGAACCATGTGTCCTAGCCGATAGACGAAGGCGCCGTGTTAGAAAAAAAGTCATCCTGAGGCTCGGCGAAGGATCTTCGAATTTTTTTCTTCTCACTACAAACTACCAACTACAAACTACCCACTAACTCCCCCACTCCTCCGTCTGCCTTACCAGCAGTTCTTTCGCTCTCAAGGGGTCGGCCATAAGCTCCTTTGTAATTTTTTCCATACGCGCGCCTTGCGATCCTTTTATTAAAACGACATCGCCTTCACGCAAACGCTCTTGGATAAATAATCCGCCTGCGGCGCTGTCCGGAAAAACAAAGATCGAATCTTCCGACATGCCGCGAGCTTGTGCGCCTTCGGCAATTACGTGCGCGAGTTTACCACACGCAACAAGCATGTCAATCCCTAATTCAGCCACAAGTCCGCCAAGATCGCGGTGCGCGCCTTCTGCCAAACTCCCCAGTTCCAACATATCGCCAAGTGCGGCAATTCGCTTTTTTCCTTCATTGCAAGGGAAATATGCCAAACCGCGCACAGCTGATTCCGCAGCCAACGGAGACGAATTATAACTGTCATCCAAAAGCGCCGTGTGTTTTATACCCTCGATAATCCTCGTGCGTCCGAGCATTCCGCGATATTCTTTTAAACGCTCAACCGACTCGTGAAAATCAATGTCCATTGCATACATTAGCGCCAATGCTGCAGCTGCCGCCCTTGCATGCGGTTTGCCAAACACTCCGCGCATCCTGAAACGCGCAGCCGAACCGAAAGCGATTATATTCACATCCAAACCCGAGGCGGACAAATCCTGCTCATCGACCGCAATTTCAGCTGACACCAAACGCACATCAGCCTCCTCGCACTCGCCAAACGTCAGCACCGTAGCTTCGGTCAATCCGCGCCCGCGCATAACCAACGCGTCATCAGCATTCAAAATCGCAATTCCGTCAGGCTTTAAACAACGCACCAAGCTAAGCTCTTCATTAGCCACAGCCTCGAGATCACCTAAAAATTCCGTGTGTTCGGGGCTGATAGCGGTCAGCACTGCAATCTCCGGATGGACCACGGAAATTAAATAATCAATATCGCCGAGATGGTCTGTGCCAAATTCCAGTACCAGCGACGTGGCATTAATGCGCAATATGCCCACAGCTGTCAGCGCGGCTTTGATAATCACATGCAACCATGCAAAAACCGAACGTCCGGGTGCCTGCGAACGCAGAATCGCCAATGGCACACCCAACTCATTATTGTAATTCTTAGGGGAAACCAGAACGCGCGCGCCTTCAACATAAGCAGCGCCAGCCACGGCAACCGCCTCTTTAGTTGATGACTTGCCGACTGATCCTGCCACAGCAATCACCTTTGGACGCTCGCGGGCCACCGCCCGCCGCACGCATGCGGCAAGATAATTTTGGAGTAATTTTTGCATAGATTTTTTGATAATTGATCCGCCAATTGTCATGACGCCGCATACCTTATTAAACTTTCCCACACTGTCATCCTTAAACCTTTCCCCTATTGTCATCCTTAAACCTTTCCCCTATTGTCATCCTTAAACCTTTCCCACACTGTCATCCCTGCGGAGGCAGGGATCCAGGAAATTTCCTAACTTTACAAATTGTTTTAATTCTGGATTCCAGCCTGCGCTGGAATGACAAAACTTTTACACCCTTCCAGACTTAATCGACTTTCCAGACTGTCGATTTTTCTTCCCACTCCCAATTCGTACTTTCGTAGACCTTTGATACCTTAAATCGCCGTTCCGGTTGATGCAACAGGGTCCGGAGGCGGAGGGGGCGCCGGAGCCGCTTTAACCTGCCTCTCTGTCGGAACTTCCAAATAATTTAGCAAAAAATTGGCCATCACGCCGAAAAGCGGCGCAGCAGAAGACTCTGCCCACTGCACATCGCGCGGATGGTCAATTTTTACGAGCATTGCGAACTTCGCATCTTCAGACGGCGCATAACCGGCAAATGAGCCGATGGTATCATCTTCTTCATAACCCCTGCCGTCTTTGCGCGGCACTTGGGCGGTACCGGTTTTGCCAGCCACCCAATATCCGGGCACGCCGGCCCGCTTACCATGCCCGTTTTCAACCACGGAAACCAACATACCTGAAATCAAACGCGACGTTCTGGCTTCAATGGGCTGGCCAACTTCCTGCGGTTTGGTTTTTTCCACGCTGCCGTCAGGATACAAAATTTCTGCCACCACATACGGCCGCATCAGCTTACCGCTGTTCGCCAAAGCACCGTAACCCGCCACCAATTGGATCGGCGTAACTGTCAAACCTTGCCCATAAGATGCAGTGGCCGCAAAAATACTACCCTTTTTCGCCAAAGAAGAAACATTGCCCGCGCCTTGCGGCGACAGCTCTATGCCGGTCTTTTTCCCAAAACCGAATGCTTGCACATATTCTTCGAACAACGCCTTGCCCAATTGGCGTTGCACAAAAATCGTCCCAGTGTTTAACGACTCGTCCAAAACCTGCGTCATCGTTTGAATGCCATGCGCTTTTCCATCGGAATTTCGAATCGTATAATCATCGATTTCCTCAAACCCTTTGTCCTCATAGGTCGTGGACGGATCAATCTTTTTCGCATCAATACCTGCCGCCAGAGTAAAAGGTTTAAACACCGAACCCGGCTCATAAGCCGTAAACACGATCGGATTATTCAAAATCGAAATGTCTTGCACCTTGCCGTATTCCGCCGGATCAAAATCCGGATACGAGCACATGGCCAAGATTGCGCCGGTTTTCGGCTCGATAATCACGATCGAACCGTTATCAGCGTTGTGTTGCTCCACTGCTGCTTTAATTTTCGTGCAGGCTTCGTATTGGATCGTGCGGTCAATAGTCAAAACGATATCCGCGCCGTCAACCGCGTTTTGGATTTGGCTGTCGCCGATAATCAAGCGCCGCCCGCTGGCATCCTTTTCCGCCACCAAAGAACCGGCGACTCCCGCCAACAATTCATTAAAACCGCCTTCAATGCCGTACTTGCCGGCCATATTACCGCTCTCATCCTCGCCCACAAAACCGATCAATTGGCCGCTCACGTCTTTTTCAGGATACAAACGCGCCGAAGTCCTTACAAAACCGATACCCTCCAAATCTTTTTCTTTGATTTGATCCACGATTTCAGTTGATGCATCTTTCAAAACCAATTCATAGGGATCGCCTTCTTTAGTGAGGCGCGTAATCAGATCCACGTCCGGTATGTTTACAATACCAGCCAATTCATGCGCCACAGCAATCGGATCCTCGATATTTTTCGGCACGGCATAAATTGTCCATGCCTCGCGGTTGCTCGCCAAAGGATAAAGCTTGCCGTCAGCTCGGTCGCGGACAAAAATGCGGCCGCGCGATGGCAATAATTTCGCCTCCAAATCATGCTGGTCAGATGCCAAAGCCTCATAAGTTGAGTGTTCAAAAATCTGCAGTTGCGCCAATCTGACAACCAAAGCCGGCACCAAAAGGATTAACAAAATGGACAAGACGCGGACGCGCTTGTTTATCATCCCGCTGGCGCTCAAATCTGGAAGCCCTTTCACAACGCGCTGTCTGCCGACCTGTTGGGAAAAAAATCGCGGCATAGGCTAGAATTCGCCCTCTGCATCAGACGATGTAGCGCTCGGGATTTCCAAATCCGGCGGACGCTGTTTGGCAGGCGCCAACTGAAAATCAGTCTCTGGCGATTTTATGCCCAAAATCTCTTGGCTGACATCTGTCGAGTTTTCAGGCGAAATTATTGGTCCGCCTTGATTTAATCCTTGGAACGCCAAAGAAATTTTCAGTTGCGCAATTTCTTTTTTCTCGTCATCCAAGAGCGGCCAAGCGCCGGACAAAACCACGGGTTGCCGCGTTTTCAAATCAACCGAAATTTTAAACACGCCGCGCGCAACTCCTGCTGACGCGCGTTCGATCCAATGCAAATCAGCCGGCGTCAGATCGGCATCGTGCCATAAGCGCGTCAAAGCGTTTAAAAACGGTTTAAATGACGCGTTATCCAATGTGAAGTCAACATCAGCCAAATGCCGACCGTCAGGCGTCGCGTACTTTTTCCATTTTTGGTTTATTTGAACGGTTTGGATCAAAGCCGGCAAAACCGAACGGATTTCTTCTGAAGATCCTTGGGCGACAAAATGCCCAAAACCATTTTTTTCTAAAAAAGCGTCTCTTTGGAACGCGAGGAATTTTTCGCCATGTTCGTCATTGGAGAGCTGCGCATATTGATCCTGCCATGTTTTTGAAACCGCGCGCGGACGCAAAGCGGCTTGTTCCTGCGTCAAAACCAAATCAACGATTTGCTCTCCATCCAGCAAACCGGCGCCCAGTCGCAAAGTCCCAAGCGCATTCGGATGCGCCAAATCCCGCACATCCGCCTGTCCGGAAAAATCAAAACCCTTGGTAACTCCTTTAGCAAGGTCGCTCCAAGACGCTTCAAGATCAACTTTCTCAAAATTTTGCACCTCCATCAGATTCCGCACCCCGTCGCGCAAAGCCTTTTCAGGCGTATCCCTAAATAACCACCAAAAAAACCCCATTACAAGGGCACAAAAAACGCCAAACACTATGAATAACGCTCGTTTCATCTTTGCCATGATAACAAATCGGGATGGATATCGGTAGGAGGAGTAGGAAAAAAGTGAGTAGTTTGTAGTAACAAAATCCGCTACCAGGTACCTATGTGGATAACGTACCTGGTACGTACCTGGTACCTATGTGGATAACTATCAGTACATTGCATTTAGCTTTATCAAGTACCAGGTACCTATGTGGATAACGTACCTGGTACGTACCTGGTACGTTATCCACATCTGCATTCAGTACTCTAATCCAAATACCTTCTCCCTTTCAATTTCTCCGGTAAATAATCTTGCTCAACCGGCCCGGTGTAATCCGGATTGTATTTATAGCCCTTGCCGTAGCCGAGATCTTTCATCAAATCGGTCGGTGCGTTGCGTAGATGGAGCGGCACCGGCTCGTTAGGAAGTCGACGGACATCGTCGCGCACAGCAGAATACGCCGTGTATAAAGCGTTTGATTTTGGCGCTTCGGCGAGATATGCCGTGACCTGCGCCAAAATCACATTGCATTCTGGCATGCCGATGAAGTGCGCAGCCTGATATCCGCTCACAGCCTGCACGAGCGCATTCGGATCGGCCAAGCCGATGTCTTCGGACGCGAAACGCACCAAACGGCGCGCCACATACAGCGGATCTTCGCCAGCCTCCAGCATACGGCCGAGCCAATATAATGCGGCATCCGCATCTGATCCGCGCAAAGATTTATGCATGGCGCTTATTATATTGTAGTGCTCTTCACCGGACTTATCGTATAAAAGATGCGTTCGCTGGAGCGCGGAGCGCAGGCTTTCGACAGTGAGATTTCCCGACTGGACGACCAGCTCAAGCGCATTCAACGCGATGCGCGCATCTCCGTCAGACAGCACGACCAGCTCCTCAAAAACAGCGTCCGGCATCTTGAGTGCGCGCTTTCCATACCCGCGTTCGTCATCCGATAGCACGCGCCGAATAACTGCGCGGATATCGTCTGCCTCGAGTTTCTTCAACACAAACACGCGACACCGCGACAACAAAGCGGCATTTACCTCAAAACTGGGATTTTCCGTGGTCGCCCCTATCAAGATGATTGTGCCGTTTTCCACCCACGGCAAAAAAGCATCTTGCTGGCTCTTGTTGAAACGGTGAATTTCATCCACGAATAAAATGGTGCGGCGATCATGGAAATCCAAACGCACTTCCGCCTCTTTGATAACTTGGCGCACTTCCTGCAAACCGGATGTTACAGCCGAAAGTTCAACGAATTCCGCGCCCGCGGTTGCGGCAATGACTTTTGCGATAGTTGTTTTACCGCATCCCGGCGGCCCCCAAAAAACCATTGATGGCGTATCGCCCTGTTCGATAAGCGACCGTAAAACAGCTCCACGACCGGCTAGAGACAGCTGTCCCACAACCTCGTCAAACGATTGCGGCCGCATCCGATCCGCCAGCGGTGCATACTTCCTCCGCCGCTTCTCCGCTCCCGAATCAAACAGCGTTTTCATATGGAACAAATGTAGAACGGTAACAAAAGATAGTCAAACTTTAAAATGACAGTTTGTAGTTGGTAGTCTGTAGTTATGGGAAAAATCTAACACCCACAATCTTCTCACTACCCACTACCAACTGCCAACCCTTCCCCTACTTCCCAAACCTGCGCTTGCGGGTTGCGAATTCTTCAAGTGCCCTGTCGAGCTCTTGCTCGTCAAAATCTGGCCATTTTTTTTCACTCCAATATAATTCGCTATATGCGCTCTCCCATGCAAGGAAGCCGGACGTGCGCTCCTCGCCTGATGTTCTGATAACAAGATCCGGAACCGGCATTTCCGGCCAGTACATCCGCGCAGTCAGCGCTTCTTCCGTCACATCGTCCACAGGAAGGCCGTCTTTCACAATGGCGCGGCACGCGTCAACAATTTCAGTGCGTCCGCCGTAGTTGATGCAAATTGCGAATGTGGCCCTTTCATTATTTTTTGTCGTCTCTTCCGCAGTTTCGATTGCGTGCAACACAGAAGGCCGGAGTCCTTCGCGGCGGCCGAGAATCTTGAGCCGCACGCCTTTCCCATTAAAATTATTCAGCTCTTCTGTAAGCGCGCGCTCCAGCAAATCCATCAAAAAACCGACTTCTTCCTCGGTTCGTTTCCAGTTTTCAGTAGAAAACGCAAAAACCGTCAGCACCTTGATACCGCGCGCCAAACACAAATCCCCAACTTCTTTCAACCGTTCATAGCCAGCCTGATGGCCCTGCATGGACAATTGGCCGCGTTCAGCCGCCCAGCGGCGATTACCGTCCATGATGATTGCAAGATGATCTAGAGGTGATGTTTGCATAAGCTATGGATACGAAAAGCGCGTTTTGCGCTAGATTGCCGCCGGCACGCGAACGCGACGGCTATAAACAATGTTCAGTATGATAAGGAAAACGCCGAATGTGGTCAAGAAAGCCGATTGCAAGCATGAATATTTTCCTATACTGTATTTAAGGTTTCATGCTTGCAATTGTCCTTGCTCGGCAAAAAAATTTGAAATAATTTCTGCAGCATAATTTACATATCTCTTTCACACAGTATGGAAAAACCCAAATCTCCGGAAAATAAAGATGCGGAATATTTTGAAAAAGAATTGTTAAGGCTGGCCCAAGAGGCGAAAAAGAATGGTCAAAAGGAAATAGCCCTGATTCTTTTTACCCTGCTTGGTGCGCTGAAAGGAGACAACATTGATGAACTGAAAGCCGACTGCCTTGCGTTCAGCGAGAAAATGATGGCACGAATGAGAAAAAAGGATGAAAAGCTGAACTGATTTTTACCACGACGATTGACATTATGCGGGATAACAAAGTACTGCAAAAATTAAACAGCTTTTTAGGCAGGGCTGCCGGCAATACTTACGCAGGCGGCGGCCAAGAAGTTGATCCTGAAGAGGCCCGTTTCAAAGAATTAGAATTTCATGAGGGCGACTGGCATTATAAAGATAGTTACGCAGGCTTTTTTCAATCATGGGGACGTGAGGTTGTCTGGCTTAATAAAAAGCCTTTTTGGATGCAAATTTACGGCGGCGGTATGACTGAAAAATTCCAAAATGATATTAAACTCGCCCATGAAACTTTTGACTTTCTCAAAAAGGCCTTATCAGCAGGCGAAAAACAAGAGGCATTCCAACCACGTGGTCCAAAAAATTTTTCTGATGACGAATGGGAATATTCTTGCGAATGGAGCGGCGATATAACGAAATTTGAAGGACATGAAAAAATCCTCTTCAAAAAAGAAGTTGTATTTACGCACGATTTTCTAGGCGGCTTGGTCCTTGCGCGATAGATATATCGCCTTTGTGTAGCTTGCAAAAATCGTGTCGGTTACTTAGCTGATTGAGGAAGCCCGCCGCCACCTTAGCGTTCAGCGCCTTTCAAACCTTTGTCGGGCTAGCGAGACTCGAACTCGCGACCTCTT
>Ga0180007_10001170_pt1 | contig 37379 bp, 39 predicted proteins | sample MM_PC_MetaG_FD_121122 | JGI IMG/M metagenome (GOLD analysis project Ga0180007, IMG submission 121122) | Groundwater microbial communities from the Aspo Hard Rock Laboratory (HRL) deep subsurface site, Sweden - MM_PC_MetaG | ecosystem: Environmental > Aquatic > Deep subsurface > Groundwater... | reverse complement strand
TCAGGTGGAAGTGTTTTAATATATTCCAGAAAATTCATGATTCAAACTTTAGCACCTGTTTTTGTTTTGAGACAATCGAATATTTTTTAAGTGAGGAAGTGCTCACCACGAGATCTTGTATTGGTGGCTTTGATGCGCCACAAAAAGGCCAGTGTGTGCAAAATTCTTATACAACTACGACGGCTTTTAGCAAGAGGTTTTAATAGACAATTTTGCACCCCAAGTAACAGGTTGGGAAAGAGTGTTTTTCAATATTGGTTGGGTACAAAAAGTATACATTTTTTTTGATAATTCTTGACGCATTATTCAAGGGCGCATACCTTTAAGCCACTTTCCACGTTCGTTCAAAAAACTTATCCAAGGGTTGTGCAAAAAAAGTGCACAGAGTTCGTAGCTATGCATCAGCCTGTTCTACTCGAAGAGTGTCTTAAATATTTGGGACTCAAGCCGGGAATGACAGTAGTTGACGCGACCTTGGGACTAGGAGGGCATTCATCTGAGATTTTGAAGGCAGTTGGGCCTGATGGGTACTTATTCGCCTTCGAGAAAGATGAGGAAAACCTCAAAGTTGCAAATGAACGTTTGAAAGGGGTCGGGAAAAATTTTCAAATTTTCCACGACTCATTTGATTCTTTGAAAGATCGGCTGAGGGAGAAAGGAGTATCACATGTTGATGCTGTACTCTTTGATCTTGGACTCTCCTCCCCACACATTGATGATCCGGTTCGCGGATTTTCCTTTCTGAAGGATGGGCCGCTTGATATGCGGTTTGACCGTTCACATGGGCGAACTGCTGCGGATCTTCTAAATTCGCTTCCTGAAAAGGAACTTGCAGATATTTTCTTCAAGTTCGGGGAAGAACGAGCTTCCAGAAAACTTGCGAAGGCAATTTGCGAGGACAGAAGGAAGGAAAAATTTGTTTCAACCAAACAATTTGCGGACTACGTGGAGAGGGTTCTGGGGCGAGGGAAACCGGGAAGGCATAGGGCCACCAAGGTTTTTCAAGCGCTCAGAATTGCTGTTAATGAGGAACTTACTGCTTTGGAGCTTGGCCTAGCTCAGGCTATAGAGCTTTTAGCTCCTCACGGACACGTGGTTGTGCTTAGTTACCACTCTCTTGAAGACCGGATTGTAAAAAATCTCTTCAAGCAACTTGCCACAAACCTTCGTGATCCGAATGACCCATTTGGAGCGAGGGTCCTAAGTAAAAAGAGCCTTTCTCTTCTCAATAAAAAGCCGATCACACCTTCCGCGGAGGAGGTTAGTGAAAATTCACGGGCACGGAGCGCATTGCTTCGGGCCGCTGAAAAACTATAAATATGCAATCAATCGTTAGATCAGTTCAGGAATTGTTTATTAGGAACAACAAGTTTAGTGCTTTGTCACTGGGTGCACTCATGCTGCTTGCGATTGTTGGGATGGGACTGTATTCGCTCACTTCATTGAGCGGGAAGGCAATGAAAGGTTACATGGTTGATAAATTGGAAACGGAACGGCAGGAGCTTGTGAAGGATGGCGAAATTACAGACATGTTGATTTTGAGGGCTAGGTCTTTTGAAACAATTGAAGGTAGTGATGTTGTAAGGGGAATGAGAAAGGCTGATAGAAATGAAATTGTATATGTGACACCGGTTCAAGTGGTAGCACAAAGGTAAAAATGAAACCCATTTTTGGGGTTAAGGGGAAATCGCATAAAGCCCTTCGCAAGAGGGGTTTTATGTTTGGCACGAAAGGAAAGCTCCGGTTTTTGGTATATGAAAAAACCACCGAGCTTAAGGGCCCGGTGGTTTTTAAAATTACATTTGTGGTGCAGTAGGAGGTTCTGGTGCAGCAGGTGTTTCAGGTGAAGCAGGCACTTCTGGTGTAGGAGCTGGCATTGGCTCTGGCATTGGCGCCGGCTCTGGCATTGGCGCTGGTTCAGGCATTGGCGCTGGTTCAGGCATTGGTGCTGGTTCAGGCATTGGCGCAGGCTCTGCGGGTGTAATTGGTGTTGGTTCCGGAATTGGCGGTGGTTCAGGCATTGGTGCTGGTTCAGGCATTGGCGCAGGCTCTGCGGGTGTAATTGGTGTTGGTTCCGGAATTGGCGGTGCTGAAACCGGTTCCGGAGTTGGTGCGCTCATTGGTTCAGCTGGTGTCTCTGTTGGAGTAGCAACTGGAGCTGTAACATTACATTGAGGGCAAGTTGCGGGGTCTCCGCCGTGAGGACAAGTTGCTCCAGCTGGAGGTCCTGCTGGTGCGGCGTCGTCTTCATGTTTTCCAAATCCTAGGAATCCCATAATTGACGTGGTTAGTAATATTAAACGCTTTGCATTCTAAGCCATTTTTGTGAAATACCCAACTACTTTTTTTCAATTAAAGGTGGGTCTGTAGCTATTTTTATGGTGCGGCCCAATTCTATTTTTGAATTTTCCAGGGAAAAGTTTGCAATGACCGGGATTTTTTCTTCTCTTGCGATTATTGCAAGGTGTGAGAGCATGCTGCCGTTTTCTGAGAGGATGGCGTCAATACGGTAAAAATATTTTGTGAGGGAGGGCTCCAGGTTCTTGGTGTAGAGGATACATTTGCCTTTGTGATCTTCTAACATTTTTTCGGTTAAAATGGGGCCCTGGGCTGTGCCGGGGGAAAGGGTTTTTAGTTCGAATTGTTTTTCTATGGGTCTGTTTGAAAGTAGACTTGGAAAATTGAAGGAAGAGAAGGCATCAAAATCTTTTTTGCGTTTTTTGCATTCGGTTTCTATTGGGGCTGAAAAAAGTTCATCCAATGTGGCCCAGTAGATTAATTTTTTTTGTTCGAAATTTGAGGCGAGGTTGTTTAGAAGTTTTCTTAGGATGCTTATGTTTTTAACAACAAGCCAACGGCTCATTTCACGCAAGTGATTTAGTGTTATGGCGTCTTTTATGGGGTTTTTGAGGGTTTCTTTGCGGAGTGAAGAAAGCGAATCCCACCAAGAGTTGAGAGAAGAATTGTGGGGAGTTTTTGAAGTTTTGAAAACAAAAGGCGATTCGTCCGAAACGTCCAAGCTGTTTCCTATAAGGTGCTTTGGATTGAAGTTTGTTTGAAAGTCCAGGTTGGGTTTAAGGAAGGTTTCGCCACTGACTAGGATTTCTGAGATTTTGTTTTTGTCAGTGAAGAGGACTTTTTCAAGGTGATTGAAGGCTTTACCAGTTAGGAGGTTTACTTCAAACACCAGTTCGTAAGTTTCCAGGAAGTGTCTGAGGAAGTCTTGAAGAGTGGTGGGTTCAGTTGGGTTTGCAAGCTGGGTTTTGAGTTGGTCAAGGAGAGTTGGGACGTTATTGAGGTTTAGTTTGGTGAGTTGTACGGCATTTTTAATTGAAGTCCAAAGTCCTTTCAGGCTGGCGATTTTTGGGACCAGGTTTGGGCTTTTTAGATATGAGTAGGCTGGCATTAGGGTTTTTAATTCTTCTTCGCGGTTTGCGTAGAGTTCGTTGCCGATTATTTTGAGTAGATTTTTTTCAGAATATTTTATGCCGTACTTGGCGTAGACTTTTTGGATGGGGCCGTTTGCTTTGTAAATAAGGTCCAGAATGTCTTGAGTAACTTGGCAGGGGCGTGCAGCTATTTCTGCGATTTCAGTTTTCTCGTAATAGAAGGGGTGGGTTTTTGGAAGTTTTTTATCCAGGTAGAGTGATTCTTGGTAATTTTGTGCATCTAGAGTGGTGATTGGCCGGGCTTGGAGGAAATACCAGACGCCGTCTTTTATGCAGAATTCTATGTCTTGGGGGAAGTCGAAATGCTGCTCAATTTTTTTGAATGCATGGATTGCTTTTGGAAGGTTTGGGAGAGCTTGGCCTACTTCTTGGTGCCAATAAAGTTCAATTTTTTCAGGTTTGATGCGGCCGCTCACCAGTTCTTCGCCAATGCCGCGGTGGTATTCAATTACCATTTCACGACCGTTAATTGGGTTTCTGGTGAAACAGACGCCAGAGTAGTCAGGGGAGATGAATTCTTGAATTAGGACTGAGAAAAGCGAGAGGTCGCCTTTTAGGACTTCTTTTGCATCTTCAATTACTGCTTTAATTGCTTTTGGCAGATCTTCCGGCTTTACGTCCAGCACGGTTTTGAATTGGCCGGCGAATGATTTTTCTTTGGAGTCTTCAATGAGGGCGCTAGAGCGCACGGCGTAAGATTTTGCGTTTAGTTCTTGGTCAATTTTTTTTGCGACTTCATCAGCTTCGGCAATTTTGTCCGCAGGGATATAACTGAAAGAGGGGACTTTAAGTTCCAGTTTTTGGAGTTCTACTAGGTTTTTGGTTTTTGGGCCAATTAGTATTCCCATGGTTTGTTGTATCTTCCAATGAATGTGTAGCCTCTGGATTCCAGTTCAACGCCGGTGATTTTTGCGTCAAAACAGTTTACGTACTCATCACAAACGGTTATGACCGTGCTGCCCGGAGGTACTTGATTGAAGGCGTCTTCGTAGTCGACGGAAGGGATGTACATGGTTGGAATGTTTACACTGCCTTCAATGTGATATGAGTCATACACCCAAGGTTCACGCGTGTCTACTAAGACGACTCCGTCTTTGACGTAATTTCTAACTTGGTTGGTACTGTAGATGACTTTGTATCTGTCTTCAGAGTATTGTTGACTGAAGTTGATGTTGCCTTCCCAAGCTCCGCCGTATGCGACCCAGTCGCTTGCGCCTCCTTTAAGGTAAACCGCAACTATATTTTTGGTTCGTAAAAATTCAGCAACTTCTTGTCCACGAATGCCGGACCAGCAGAATACAAATACGGTTTTGTCTTCCGGCAATTCAATCCATTTGCCAGCCTGGAGGTCCGCGTAGCGAATATGCAGTGCGCCGGGGAAGTGGCCGTTGTTGTATTCAAGGTTTTCACGTGCGTCCAGGACAATATAGTCGCTTCTGCCGCTATTTAGAATTGCGTCAAAGTCTTCATTGGTAATTGAGAGAGGGACGTCGGAGTTTTGTTGAAAGTATGGGTTTATGGCAACAGTGTTGGTTGCGGTAACGGTGCCGTTCATTTCCGAGACGGTTCCTTCACTTAAAATGCGAACGAGCGAACTGGCGACTCTTACAGGTTCTTCGTTCTCAAAGGCCACGGTCATGAGAGTTCCGTAGCGAGTGTATTTGTCGCCTTCATAAAGTGTGAGTTCAAGAGAGCAGGTGCGGTCATCAATTATGGTGAGTTTGTCCAGGGTGATTCCAGTTGTGTCTATGTACCAGTATTTGAAGGTGGAGAGGCTGGTGGATTTTTTTGAGATTGAGTAAGCGTAGTCCAGGTCTCCGCGAGCGATTGCGCCGTAGTAGTCTTCAGCAAATTGAGCTAGTGGTTCGTCTTTTAGGCTAGGGTCAATGTTTGAAATGAATGGATTTTCTGCCGTTGGAATTTGGTTTGGAGTTGAACCAAGAGCTAATAAATTCAATGAATTATCTGCGGGTTTGACTTTTGGAAGTGGTCTTTCTTGGTCGAGCTGGGCGTATTGCTCGCTTTCTTTAAGCCATTTGTTGTATTCAAGATTTTGTTTGATTTGTCCGTATCCAAGTGCCACTCCTCCGGAAACGAGCAGTGCCAAAATTACAGAAAATGCAATAAAGGAGGGCCTGTGGTTTCTAATTAAGGCCCATTTGGTTTTTAGGTAGTTGAAGGTAATTGAGAAGGCCGCTGATGCAAAAAGGATTGCAACGCCAAAAACTTGAATGAGTGAGGAGCCAATATTAAAAATAAAGTCCGGAGGTGGGACGGCGAGTGCGGTTTGTGTGAAAAAAAGTGTGATGAATAGCGCGCCGGCTAAGAGGGCAGGGAGTCTTTTTTGGGGTTGCTGTGCCATTTTTTTTGATGAGTTTCAGATGGGGTTATCTTATAGGATTTTTTTGGTTTGGTGGAGGGGAGTTTTGGTTTTTTATGTGGGTTTTGGATGATGAGGTGAGTACACACTCACTGTGGATTTTGTCCAGTTGAAATAGGTGTTTGGGGCTGGTGGACGCGGGTTTTGGGGGTATAATTAAAAAACCCTCTTACCCCGGTTAACATGAATTCGAAACAGAAAATTCTCAATGAAAAATTTACAACCGCCGGTAAGAAAGCTTTAGAGTGGCGGCGGGTGTGTGAATTGTTACTTCCTGAAATTGAAAGGGAGGAAGTTTGGCGTGTTTGTGGTTTTCCCGGTGTCTATGAATACGCGGCAAAGAAAGCAGGGATGAGTAAAAATAAGGTTAGGGAGTGTTTAAGGGTTTTGAAGAGGGTTGAAAGTATGCCGGCCTTGATGGCTGTGGCTGAGAAGAAGGGCATAAATGCTGTTAAGCCTGTAGCTTGTGTAGCCACTGAAGAAACTGAGGAGTTTTGGGCGGGTAAGGCGGAGAATTTGAGTATGCACGCTTTGGAAACTTATGTGCGAGAAACAAGAGGTGATGAAAGTCTCCGCGCGGAGACTTCTGTTCAGGTATCATTAAACATAAAACCTGAACTTGCCAAGAGGATGGAACAATTTAAAAAGAGAGAAGATATGGAAGAACTCCTGGAGGCTTTTTTGGATAATTTGGAAGAGGATAAGCCGGAGGTTTCTGAGAACGTGACAATTCCTGCCGCCATGAAACGTTTTGTTATTAATAGGACCGGTGAGAAATGTTCCTTTCCGGGTTGCACTAATCCTTATGTTGAGCTGCATCACGCGAGACGTTATTCAATGGAACGTCGGCATGATCCGGATCACATTCATGCTTTATGTAAGGTTCATCATGAGTTGGCTCACAACGGTCTGATTGGCAATGAGGAGAGGCCTCCGTGGACTTGGTACGTCTTAGAACGGCCGGATCTCACCAATCACAAGTATTTTATTGACCAGCAGGTGCAGTTGATTCGGCATAATGCAACAATTTGAAAATAAATAAAAAGCGCAAAAAAACTATAGTTGTTTGACAAAAATAGAACGTGGGGCTGCGGTTACTACCGGCTTTGCAAGAAACTAGTTGTAGCGGTACCAAGCGTCATAGGCGTTGTCTACCATAACGGCAGCTTCTGCGCGGGTAACCGAATTTGAGGGACGGTAAGTGTTATCCCAGTAACCTTGTACAACGCCCCAGTTTGTGGCTGCTTGCACGTAACGGCAGTACCATTCGTTTGTTGGGACGTCTTTGTAGCTTGTGTAACATTCGCTGGCTATCACGTCTGCATGACGGACGAGCATTGCTGCAGCTTCTGCACGATTAACTCGGTCGTAAGGGCGGTAGTATTCGTTGTAGTGAATTAGGCCCAACTGGTATCCGGCAACAACGTAGGAGTAGAACCAGTCGTCTTCATTTACGTCCAAGTATGGTTCGTCGTCTCCTGCAAACTCATCAACGTCTACACCCGCATTTAAAAGTACCATTTTTACGAATTCCGCGCGGGTTACGGTTTGCTGAGGTTCGTAATAATAATAACTGCGACCTTGTACGATGTCTCTGGCGTACAGGTCTTCAACGGCGTAATAAGCCCAGTGTCCGTTCAGGTCTACGAACGGGAAGTCGGGGTAGGTGTTGGTCCCGGATGCGTAGGCTGTTGGAATTATGGCTATTAAATAGGCCGTGGAAACAATGCGAATTAGAAGTTTTTTAAGCATGTTTTTGATTGTGAGGTGATATTGTAGCAGAAAAAGGATAAATGTCAAGGGGCGAAGTGGTTTGAATTTGAGCTCTGGATGCACTAAAATCGCAGCGATAAAAATTAATTTCCCTCAAATATGGATTTGCAAACACTTAAAACAACAGCTTCATCTATGGTAGCGAATGGGAAGGGTATTTTGGCTATTGATGAAAGTCATGGGACTTGTAAAAAGAGGTTTGATGCGCTTGGAGTAGATTGTACTGAAGAGACTAGAAGGGCCTACAGAGGGCTTTTGGTGTCTGCGCCCGGAATTTCCGAGTTTGTGAGCGGCATGATTTTGTTTGATGAGACTATTCGTCAGAAGGATAATTACGGGAAAACCTATTCTGAAGTTTTGAGCGCGGCCGGCATGATTCCCGGGATAAAAGTGGACACGGGGGCGCATGATTTGGCGCTTCATAGACATGAAAAAGTGACTGAAGGCTTGGATGGACTCAGGGACAGGTTGGAAGAATATGCGCTGCTTGGCGCTCGATTTGCGAAGTGGCGTGCGGTGATTACAATTGGGGAAAATATTCCAAGTGAGGCTTGTTATAAAGCAAATGCGCATGCGCTTGCCAGGTATGCGGCGCTTTGTCAGGAACAAAGTATTGTGCCAATGGTGGAGCCTGAAATTTTGATGGATGGGAATCATTCGATTGAAAGATGCTACGAGGTAACTGCAAAGACTTTGCAGGTTTTATTTGCGGAGCTTAAAGAGCAAGGTGTTGCGCCGGAGGGAACAATTTTGAAAGTCAGCAAGGTTTTGCCGGGGAAGGATCATGAAGCGGAAAGGGATCCGAAGAAGGTTGCTGAGCTTACGGTGAAATGTTTGACGGAAAATGTGCCGCATGAATTGGCGGGTATTGTGTTTTTGTCCGGTGGGCAGACTCCTCAAGATGCCTCTTTGCATCTTAGTTTGATGAATCAGATTGGGCCGCATCCTTGGCCGCTTTCTTTCTCTTACGGTCGGGCAATTCAAGAGCCGGCCTTGAGGGCGTGGGCGGAGGATCAGTCGGATTGGGGGCGCGCGCAGCGCGCTTTGGTAAGCCGGGCAAAAATGAACAGTCTGGCTTCAAAAGGTGAGTATACTTTAGAAATGGAACAAAATGTTTGAATTTCTTTTAAAAAACGGAGCTTCGATGGAGCTTGCTGAGCTAATCACAGAAGTTGCTTCGGCTGTTGTTAAGATTTCCGGAGTGATTGAGATAACTTCTACAGGATATGCGGGGACAGAGAATGTTTATGGTGAGAAGCAGGTTGCAATGGATGTTGAGGCTGAGGATATTATGGAAGCGCATTTGAAGACCTGTCCGTTTGTTGGTGGAATTGGGAGTGAGGAGCTGGATGAAATGAAAATTGTTAAACCGGATGGGCAATTCAGTGTGTTTTATGATCCGTTGGATGGGTCTTCGCTCGTAGATGTGAATTTGGCGGTTGGAACAATTGTGGGAATTTATGAGGGGACGAATATTATTGGGCGAATGGGCAGGGAGCAGGTTGCGGCAATGTTTGCGGTTTACGGGCCGCGGACTACTATTATGCTTTCAACGGGCAATGGTGTGCATGAATTTATATTTTTGGGCGGAACTTGGCATTTGAAGACTGAAAATGTGAAGATGGGTTCGGATAAAAAATATTTTGCTCCTGGAAATTTGCGGGCAACCACAGAGCGGGAGGATTATTTTGATTTAGTAACTTGGTATATGAAGGAGCAGTACACTTTAAGGTACAGCGGTGGAATGGTGCCGGACATTAATCACATTTTACTGAAGGGCCAGGGGATTTTTATGTATCCCGGCATGAAGTCGGCGCCGGATGGTAAGCTCAGGTATTTGTTTGAGTGTGCGCCAATGGCCTTTTTGCTTGAGAATGCGGGCGGTGCTGCGAGTGATGGGGAAATGGATATTTTGGATATTAGGGTTACCGGCATGGAGCAGCGATCGCCGATTTATATTGGTTCCAACGAGGAAGTTAAAAGGTGTGTGGAGAAGCTTGGAAGATAATTGAAACGTTGCGCGATTTAAATTCGTTTTAAACGAGTGTATAATCCACGCATGACAAAAGAAATTAACGATGACGAGATTCAGGTTTTGGTAGAGAAGGCGCAAGATGGAGACAAAGATGCGTTCGCTCAGATTTATGATGTGTTTTTTGATCAGATTTTTCGGTATGTCTACTTTAGGGTGGTGCCAACTGAGGTGGATGACATTGTGGAGAATATTTTTATTAAGGCGTGGATGAATATTGTGAAGTATGAGCAGCGGGACGTGAAATTTTCATCTTGGCTGTTTAGAATTGCACACAATACCGTGATTGATTTTAGAAGGGCTCATAGGTCTATTGAGCCGCTCAGTCCAACAATTGCGGATGAAAGTGAGAGAAGTGCGCCAAAAGCTATGACGGAACAGGTCATGACAAGTAAAAAAGTGAGGGATGCAGTGGATAAATTGAAAGAGCCGTATAAACAAGTTGTTGTTCTGAAATTTTTAAGCGGACTTTCTAATAGTGAAATTGCCGAAGTGCTTGGTCAGCGCGAAGGCAATATTCGTGTTTTACAGTTTAGGGCTCTCAAAGAGCTTAAAAAACTGCTTGCAGAAAAGGGATTTTCTGCCAAAAACCTGTAACGAATCCCGTTTTCCAACGTTTGAAACCTTGCAATATGGATGACTTATTCCCACAGATACCATCAGAAGAACTGAACCGTGCTAGGAAACGAATTTGGAATTCGTTAGAGGCTTCTTTGCCTGAGCGGGATCCGGTTTTGTCTACTTTAAGGATGGCAAGTAAGAATGTTGAGGCGACACGATTGAAAAAAGTTCAGGCAAAGGAGAGGATTTTGGACTTGTTGCCGGATCACGAAGCGAGGCCTTCGTATAGAATAAAGGCTTGGCATACTCTTTTTGAGAGACGCGTTTGGTCCGTTGCAACTTTGTCTGTTTTGTTCGTTTCAATTTTTGCTCCTTTATTTCAAATGCCTGTAGCTTCTGCTGGCGTGAGCAATGTTCTTGAGATGGTGCGGGGAAGTGCAACTGTTGTTCGAAATTCTGAACTGATTCATGTGGATGATGCTTTGGTTTTGTTTGAGGGTGACAGGGTACGGATGGAAGAAGGAGCAATGGCGAATATTCAATTTGTGGATGATAGCAGAATTTCTTTAGCTTCTGATGCGGATGTTGTGTTAACTGAACTTTTTGTGAATCCGGGAAATAGTGCAAGGACTGAGGTTGTTGTGGATGTGTTTGGCGGGCAAGTTTGGACTCAGGTTTTGAATTTGGTGAGTGGTGACAGCTTTTTGGCTGTGAGATTTTCTAATGGGGAAGTTGTGGCGCGGCAGAGAGCTTCATTTAACATAAGTGTTTCTGAGAATAAGACTGAGTTAAAGGTTGCTAGGAATTTGGTGGATTTGATGGTTCGGACGGAGGATTTGGTTCACACTGGCACTCTTGGCCAGGGGGCTTTTGCCTTGGTTTACAATGATGAGTTTTCGACTGGTGAGTTAAGTAGCGAGCAAATGAGTGATGTTTGGTGGATGAATAATCTTGCTTATGGAAAGCAATATGCTTTGTCTATTGATGAAAAATACAAGAAAGAAGCGGAGGGCATGATGGTTTTACCCGGCCATATTTTGTATCCCTTGAAGTCTTTGCAGGAGAATATTCAAGATATGGTGACTTTTACTGAACAGGGGAAGGAAAGATTGGCAATGCAAAGAGTGAAAACACGTCTTTCTGAAGCAAAAGTGTTGGTGGCTAAAGGTGATGATATTAAAGCTGCTCAAGCTTTAGATGGTTATGACAATGCGCTGACAAAAGCGGCTACTATTGTTAGTTCGGATGATTTGGCTGCTAAGTTGGAAGAATCTCAGAAGGAGTTTTTGTCATTGGACTCAAAAAATATGGAAAAAATTGATTCGCACACAGAGGTTTTGACGGTTTCCCAGAAACTTTCTTTGGTGCCGGATTTGATTGAAGGGGGGCATTATCAGTTAGCTTATGATTATTTGTTAGCTTATAAGGAGAAATCTTTTAGTGCGATTTATGAGCTTGAGTCTTTGCCTCTTGAGGAAAGAGAAACAAAAATTGAGGAAATGTTGCCGGCAAAATTGAAAGATTTGCATATGCTCAGAATAATTGCGGCAATGCCGGAGCTTGGTGGAGCAATTGATATTAATTCTCAGATGATTCAAGAGATGAGCATGATGATTTTGACTCTTAGAGAGCGAGAACTTAAGGATTTGTCAGCTTTTATTCAGGATGAGCGAGCAAAGGAAGATCAGTTTGATCTTTATACCAGATTAAAAGATCCGCTTGAATTAACACCGCAAGTTAGTGAACAATTTCAGGCTTTAGAGCAACAGGTTTCGCAATCAGAAACAGGATCTGTTGTTGTTGAGATAATAACAACGGAAGCTGCGACAGATCCTCGTTTAGAGGTCTCCCATGCCAACAAGGCCGAGGATGAGACCGAGAGTAGCGACTAATGCTCCGAGTATCCAGAACCGCATGACAACCTTGGATTCGGGCCAGCCGATATGTTCAAAATGGTGATGAATGGGGGCAATGTGGAAGACTTTTTTGTGGAAGAGTTTTTTGGAGGTCATTTGGATCATGACCGAAAGAATTTCGATAAGAAAAATGAATGCAATGAAAGGGAGAATTAAAACTGCATCCGTGAGCATGGCTATGACACCCAGAGTTGCACCCAGTGCCAAAGCACCCGTGTCGCCCATAATAAATTGGGCCGGGGGCACGTTAAACCAAAGAAATGCAAGAGTTGTTCCTGCAATTAGAGCACAAAATGCGGATAAAATAAGGAGACCGTGAACATAAGCAAGCGCACCAAAAGCCATGAAAGCAATGATTGAGAGTCCGCCTGCAAGTCCGTCCAGACCGTCTGTGATGTTGACGGCGTTTGCTGTCGCCACAATTATGAAAGTGAAAAGCGGGATGTACCAGAGTCCAATAAATTGGTCTTTTACACCCGGAATATGAATTTGGTCGTAGCCGAGTTTGTAGTAGAACCAGAGGCCGCCCATGAGTGCAAGAATTGTGAGCCAGAAGAATTTTGGTTTGATGTTTAGACCTTTTGATTTCCCTTTTCCTTTGAGGCCCCAAATGTCGTCAATTGCGCCGAGTAGGGCGACTGTAATCAGCGTGAAAACAGGGAGGTAAGTTTCTGCTCGGTTTAAAAGTGAGTGTTCAAAAATGCCGGAGTAAGAAAGGAGGCGTGAAAGTCCAATAACAATTAATACGGTTCCCCAAATTAAAACGCCGCCCATGGTTGGTGTGCCTTCCTTTTTTACGTGCAATGCGTGAAAAAGTTTTGCAGCTTTGCCGTCTGAAGCTGTTTCACGGATGTTTTTGCCTACTTTGTGTTTTCTTAGAAAATTTATAAAAGGTTTGGCAAGTGCCATTGCAATTGTAAAGCCCAGGAAGCCCGAGCCCACAATTAAGATCAAGTGGCGAACTGTATCAGTGATTGGAAACATAAGGAAAGATAGAGATTACCAAACATAACTATTATAAACCCAATCAAGCAGGACTTTTGTGTCTGCGAAGCGGTTTTCAGAGCCAAGGACGACCGTTAAAACTTCATGGCCGGTGGGGGTGTCTGCTAGTGAGATAAAGCATTGGCCGGCGGCGGGTGTTTTCCCGGTTTTGAGCCCTTTGATTCCCTGTGTTCCCAGTAGAATGTTTGTGTTTACAAGATGATGTGTTGCGCCATCTTCGCTGGTAACATCAAAAGAGCTGTTTTTGACAATTTCACGTACCGCTTGGTTTTTTAGAAGGTAGAGACTTAGCATTCCAAGGTTGCGGGCGGTGGAGTGGTTGTCCCCATAGTCAAGGCCGGTTGAGTTGGCGAATATTGTTTGGTCCAGTCCTAACTCTTTGGCTTTTTGATTCATTTTTGTGACAAAGGCCGAGTGGGAACCTGCGTCGAATTCGGCTAAGGCCATTGCAGCGTCATTTCCTGAGTTCATGAGCATGCCAAAAAGAAGGTTTTTGACGGTGATTTGTTCGCCGGTTGTGAGGCCCATGCGGGACCCTTCTGTGCTTGCTGCGTTTGCACTAACGGTTACGACTGCGTTTGGGTCGGTTTCTTCTAAAATTATGTATGCGGTCATTAGTTTTGTGAGACTGGCAATTGGAAGAGCGATGTCTGCGTTTTTTTCATAAAGAGTGGTGCCGGAGGTGACGTCCATGGCAATAATGCTTTTTGCGCTCATTTGGCCCGGCAAACCTGCGTCCGGGAGTTGATGAGGGATTGGAGTTACGGAAATTAGAGCAGAGTCGTCAAAAGTTGGCTGAGGCTGGGATGCAACTACTGCGCCGGAGCCAAAACTCAAGGAGCTTGCCAGAAGTAATGCGATTAAGTTTTGAAGCATAATGAGATGTCTTTTTCAGAGAGTTCTTTATACTCGCCTTTTTTCATGTTACCAAGTTGTAGCTTGCCGATTTCTGTTCGTTTTAAATATATCACGGGGTAGCCGAGAGAATCCAAGACTTTGCGGATTTGTCTGTTGCGGCCTTCTGTAAGGCGAAGCCTAATCCAAGTTTTTCCGTCTTTAACGGAGAGAATGTGAAATTCCATTGGATTTAAGAGGTATCCGTCCAGTTTTAGCTTGCCGGAGCTAAGTGGGGCGAGATTTTGCGGTTTTGGGAATCCTTTTACGCGAACCATGTACGTTTTTGTATGGCCTGCAGATGGGTGGGTGAGGCGTTGGATCAGTTCGCCGTCTGATGAGAGGATGAGGAGACCTTCCGAGTCCTTATCCAGGCGGCCAGCAGGCTTCAAATAGGAGAGTTCTTTTGGAAGAAGGTCCATTATGGTTTGCGAATGATGAGGATCACTTTTTGATGTGATGTAGCCTTCCGGTTTAAATAGCGCGATAGTGATTTTTTTGGAGGGCTGTGTTACTAGAACGCCGTTTACTTCAATTTTGTCTGTTTCTTCGGCTTTTGTGCCGAGGCGGGTCACAACTTTGCCGTTCAATTTGACTTTTCCGGATTCGATCAATTCTTCCGCTTTTCTTCTGGAACAAAGACCGGAGTCAGCTATGATTTTTTGTAGACGTATTTGCATTAGAAGAATCCAAAGTAAAAGTGGTCTTCGTTTTCATTGTAGAAATCAACGAAGTCTTGGCCGATTTCAATAATAATTGAAGCGTCGGTATCAAAATTTTCAAGAGTGTATTCCGGTGGGGGTTCTGGGAGAATTTCCGCGGGAATTACGGTTGTTAGAGCTTGCATTGTTTCTTCACCCACTTTTGTGAGTTCGCGATTTGCGAAAATTGTGGTTTTTTCCGGCAATTCATTAGCGGCGTTACCAAAATGTACAACATTGAAGCCGTAGCGAACGAGTTGCATTTTTATCATCCCGGCAAGGCCCTCAATTTTTGTGCCGTTTAGGATTTGGATAGAGGTGTCCTCAAGGTAGATTGTTGGATTGTATAAGAAAAGGTGGGTGAATTCATGGATCTCTGAGAAGTCGCTGACGTAGGGGATAAGTACAAAAGCGCCACCGTAATATTCGCGTTCGGGTGTGTAGAGCATGCCACCTGGCATGTTTGCTGCGTCATTTAAGACTTCAGTTAAAACTGCGTCAGTGCCAAATCTGTCTGCAAGGCCGGCTAAATATATGATTTCGCTCCAAGAGAGGTCTGTTTCAAGATTGTTTGAAACCGCGTCAAAAAGATTTTTCAGTTTGCCGGGGTTTAAAAGAATTCCCAAGCTGGTTGCTTTGTCTTTTACTGAGGCAATTACTTCTTGTTGTCTGCGGGCGCGGTCAAAGTCAGATGTGGTTTTGCGGCTGCGGACGTATTTTAGGGCTGTGTTGCCATCTAGAGTTTGTGGGCCAGCTTCTAAGTAGAAAGTTTCATATCCGCCAAGTGATTCCGGGTATGAAGGGTAGTAGGGGTCGTAAATTGATTCTTCAAGGTTTACTTCAACTCCACCGAGTGCGTCTACAACATCTACGAAGCCTTGAAAGTCAACTTTGGCGTAATATTGGATTTCAATGCCGGTTACTTTTTCAACTTCTTCAACTAAGACGTCCATGGCGTGCTCTGGGTCCTCTGTTTCATCCAAAATGAACTGGTAAACGCCGTTTATGCGGGTTCCCCAACCAAGTTCTTCTGGTTCAACGTAAAGGTCACGGGGGATTGAGAGCATTGGCACTAATTTGTTTTTTTGGTCAATTGAGGCGAGTATCATTGTGTCTGTCAGGTTTTCTCCATCATGACCTTCACCTCCAACTCCGAGAAGGAGGATGTTTGTGTGGCCGTAGCGGTCGGTTTGGATTTCTTGGGTAACGGCGGAGAGGACAATTTGCTTTACGGAAAAAGGAGCACCAGCATTTAAAGCGCCGACTACGCCTTTTAATGTAAGCGCGCCGAGTACTATTAAAAGGATGGAAATCAGAATGTGGCCTCTGGCCCATTTTTCTGCTTTGTCCCATTTGTTGTCTCTTAATTTCACTTTTGGGATTTTATTTATTTGTCTCTTTTGGAATGTCATTTTTTATGTTTCAAAGCTGTGTGTCTATTTTACGGAATTTCAGGGATTTGTCAGGTGTTTTTGTGTTTTTCTAAATTTATGATTATTCCGTTATTTACAGCTTTGGCATTTTTTTGCGGGGTTTTGGCCGCTGTGTTTTGTGATTTTCAGTTTGCGTCAGTGTGGGTTTTTGTTGTGGTTTTGGGGGTTGCGCGTAAATGGCCCTGGCTTTTTGTGGTTTTTGGGTTTTTGGCAGGTGTTTGGCGCGTTTCAGTTTATGAGGAGGGTCGGCCTGCGGAAATTCCATATGAACAGTATGTTGAAATTGAGGGGCGAGTTTGTGAGGAGATTGATGGGCGAATTGGCACACAAAAAGTGACCGTGATGAGTGAATATGGGCGGATTCTTTTAACTCTTAGTCCATATTTTCAGGTTGAGTATGGGGATGTTTTGCTTGTGAAGGGAATTTTGGAGAAACCCTCTGAAGATATTGAGGGTTTTAATTATGCCAATTATTTGGCGCGCTACAGGATTTGGAGTGTGATGAAAGATCCTTATGCTTTGGTGGCGGCGCGTGCGCCGCCATCACTTCGTGGAAATATTTACAAATTCAAGGATTTTTTGATGCAGCGAATTAATCAGCTTCTGTTTGAGCCTGAGGCCAGTTTTGCGGCGGGACTATTGCTTGGGAGTAGGAAGGGGATGCCGGAAAAATTGAGTGATGCGTTTCAGGCGGTTGGGCTGACGCATATTGTGGCGATTTCCGGGTACAATATTAGTTTGGTGATTGCTGCAATGTTTTTGATGCTTGGGTTTTTGAATTTGCGGGTTCGTGTGGTGGTTAGCACGGTGGCAATTGTTCTTTTTGTGGTTTTGGTGGGAGCGAGTGCGGCTGTTGTTAGGGCTGGAATTATGGGTTCGTTGGCGCTTTGGGGGCTGTTTACGGGGAGGAAAAGTCAGGCGTTTTTTGGGCTGCTTTGGAGTGCGGTTTTGATGGTTTTGATTAATCCGTACACCTTGCCGTTTGATGTTGGGTTTCAACTTTCATTTGCGTCTACTTTGGGGCTGCTAATTTTTAATCCGCTTTTTGATGGGATTTTCCCGGAATGGAAGCGGTTTTTTGCTTTACGGGAAGCTTTTATTTTGACTTTGTCCGCGCAGGTTATGACGCTTCCTTTAATAATGTTTCAGTTTGGAAGGGTGAGTTTGGTTTCTGTTTTGGCGAATGTTTTGGTGGCGCCATTTTTGCCGTTCGCAATGCTGTTTTCAGGTTTGGCGCTTTTGGCGGGGAAAAGTATGGCTTTGGTGGCGTGGTTTTATTTGAGAGTGGTTGAATTGGTCGCATTAAAAATGGCGCTGATTCCCTTTGCGAATGTGAATATGCAAATTTCCGCCGGCGAATTTGTGGTCTTAAACGCTTTGATTTTACTGATTGCTATTTCTTCTCATAAATCCACACTGGCGAGAGCTTTAGGTCTTTGTCCTTCGGGAGGATTTTTAGGGGATCGAGTTCAGGAATGTGGAAAGCGTGAGAAATGATGATTGCGCCTTTTTTTAGCCTTGGGTAGATCTCTTTTCGCATTCGTTTCATAGGGCCGGGGAGGAGGTAGCAAACAATTATGTCTGCGTCTGAAAGGTTTTGGCGGTAAAAGTTGCCGAATTTGAGTTTGGCTTTGCTTCGCCAAAAAGGGCTGATCATTTTACCCCAGAGCCATATTAGAGGTGAGTATTCGTAACCAACAGCTTCAACGTTGTATTTTTTTGATGCCGTGTGGACAAGTCGGCCGTCTCCGGAGCCAAGGTCATAGAGTTTCATTCCTTTTTTTAGGGGGACTGCATCAAGCATTCGATGAACTTGGCGCATTTGGGTGGGCACAAAGGGTGCGCCGCCAACCATTGTGTATACGGTTGGTATTAAAATAAGGAGGTAGATTGTTACTTCCAATACTGTGAAATGCGACAGATATGTGGCAAGGGAACTTAAGTCCATTAAATTGCGGGAGATAATTGATCTAATGTAGGATACAGTAAAATAATTTTATGTTGTACTTTTTTCTCACTTTTTTAATTTTAATAGGAGTCCCTTATATTCTTAACGCCCTTATCCAATGTTCCTCTACAAAAGTCACAAAAAGCTCGAACACAAACAAACGTCAGTGATTGGCTTTGTTATTGCCATAATTTCAATTTTGGTTACGGTTGTTATGGTTTATGGTTTGCCTTTGGCACTTGCTTTATTAAGTAAGTACGGCGTTTATCATCTAAATTTATTCCTTTTGGGCTTGTCGACCGTAATATTTTTGTCAGTTCAGGGACTTTTGCTTTTTGGTTTTCCGCTTTTCTACGCTCAAGACAAGAAGAGCCATATGACCGGTTTTCAAATTTTGACTTATTCTTGGATTTGGATGATTGTTATTGCCTTGGTGATTGTTGCTGTTAGTTTGGCACTTTTTCAGGCTGCACCAATGAGTGTTACTGATTTGACCATGTAATTTTTTGCTAAGCAAAAAGCCTTTCCTAAGGTGGAAAGGCTTTTTTGATTGCTAAGTAGAGAGAACTACCCCTTCTTTAGCATAGGGAGACCTGTTCTCTTGTTTTCTGTCACTTTGTACCCTTCTGGAAGAGCATTAAGTGAATCAGCTTTTTCTTCGCGAGCGAAGTAGTAAATTTGCTGCTTGCGTCCACCACGAAGTGTTACCATCTTTCCGTGTAGGAAGTAAGTTTGCCCTTTACTGTTGGTTACTTTGTAAGCCATAAGAATGGGGGTTAAAAGGTTACTGCGTGAATTATAGACCTGTTAACAGGTTGGTAAAGGTGTTTGACTTGCAAATTGGGGCGAATATGTTCTGTTACAGGTGTGGAGCAGGGTACGAATTGGTTGCAAAATCTATACAAAGATGCGAAAAATGCTCTCTCTTAAGCGAGAATAGGTTGTTTTATGTGAGTTTTATGGGAGATTTTATTTGACTTCAGGGGTGTCATGGATATACTGTTTTTGCCCTGAAAAGTGGTCCCATCGTCTAGTGGTCAGGACAACAGGTTTTCATCCTGTAAACGGGAGTTCGATTCTCCCTGGGATCACCATTTGGAAAACTCCCGTAGTGGGGTTTTACTAATGGTGTGCTTCCTGAGGAAGCTGTCGAACGACAGGAGTTCTCAAAGGGAGCGGAGCGACCGTTTAGCGCAGCGCAGCGAGCGTCTTCTCCCTGGGATTACCATTGACATTTCATTAAAAATTGGATACAATGCATCCTTTTTCACTAAACATGCTAGAAACTTTAGGAAGAATTGCTCTCGAATATGAGAAAGGGGAAATGCCGTCTGCTTCACCTGAAGTTGCAAAAGAATGTGAGAGAATTAAAGATAAAATTGATGCGGTTTTAGAAGAAACTGAGTTTTTTCATGGTACGGGTCGCTTTGCTTATGTTCCAAATGGTCAGTCAAAATATGATGGAATTGAGGGAGATCAGGTTCAGGATGTGTTCGAGCGTTTGTTGAAACAGGGTTTGAAACCTCATGATGATTTATTTTCAGACGTTTTTACTGGAGATGAGAGTCGGAAGACTGTTTCAATGACAAATGCAAGAATGTATGCGCGGGTTTATTCTGATTTATATATGGATGAACAAGATGATCCTTTGGAATACAGGTATGGCTCAAAAGCTTTTTGGTGGCTTTTTTTCTGTGCACGAATGGGTTTTCATGTGGCATTATCACCAGAAACGCATATAAGGATTTTAAAATATAATTTGTGGGAGAGGTGGAGTAGAGAGAAATTGGCGGCAGATATGAAGAGATATCAGAAGGCTACGCAGTGGCAAAGAACTTTTCGCAATGATGATCGCTATAAATCTGGACTGGGTTATAAAGACAACTTTATGCATTTAATGTGTGAAGCAGGATCAACAATTAGTGATAATTATGGAATGATTGTTGGAGTTCGTGCTGGTGCCGTTTCACCTGTTTTTATAAAACAAGGTCATATTAGATGTTTTGAAATTAGAACTGATGAAACTGTTTCACCTTCTGACTGGACTTATGTTGAAGCTCCGGAAAGTAAAGTTGATGAAGTGAAAGATGCTTTGTCTGAAGCCGGATTGAATGATCTCCCTGTGTTTTCTATGGAGGTAATGGAGTATTACCATGCGCAAGAACCTTTTGATGAATTAACGAAAAAACACGTTGCGGCAAAATATCCTAAGTGGTTGATGGCGAAGTAGTTTAATCAAAACCTAAAAACCTCCACACCATCTTCCGTTAAATAAGCGCCAAAGTTGTCTTTTTCGAACTGGTAAATGACTCCGTTGATTGTGATTCCTTCGCCAGAGGAGACTACGGTGAAGTCTGTTTGCTGGGTTGGTTCTTCACCCTGGCAGAATGCAATGGTGAGGCTGTTTTGGGATTTGTATTTGCAGCCTTTTCCAAGGTTGAAAACGTAAAAGTCGCTGCCCATTAAGAAGCGGTCTTCCTTGCCGGCAATTTCAGGGAGGAGGGATTCGCCTTTGCGGTTCCAGTGCCAGGCGTCAAGAAGTTCGAGATCTAGTGGGAAATTTACGAACATTACGCTGATGCCCTTGATGGGGGTGATTTGGCCTTTTGTGAAGGTGAAATATTGGTGGGAGGTGGTTTCTTGCGCCGGGCTGGAAAGGTAGTCGTCCAGGTTTGTATGGTCTAAGCGGGTGGCTTTTTGGTAGCCGCGGGATTGCATGACTTTGAGGAGGGCGTAGATTGAGGCGGGGGAGTCAATTTCCAGGTCGTAGACGTTTAAGAAGTCGAAATTGTTGATTGTTGCGAGAGATGAGAGGTCGTGGAAATCCGCGGCTTCTTTTTGGATGTAGTGGGAAAAGTCGACGCTTGCGATTACGAGGGCATTTTCAGGTAGGTTTTCATTCAGCCAAGTTGCGAATTCTTCAACTTCACCTGTCGGGGTTTCCCATTGAAAAAGCACGGGGACGATTTTGGCTTCCGGGAAATAGTGTTTTATAAAGGGCGTGTGCGAATGGATTGCGTGTTCGTCTTGAAAGCTTTTGTCCAGGCGGGCGGTGACACCGTCTCCCACCATTTTTTTGGCGAGTTGCAGGTCAATTTGGACCGGGCCCTCGTTCGTTTCATAAATGCAGTTAAAACAGGTTTGAATGTTTGGGTTGCCGTTTTCAAAGTGGTTGGGGCCGAGAATGAAAATTGTTGAATAGTCAAAGGCGGACAGGCTTTGGTAAACGCCCGCCAATTGGAAAGCGGTGACCATATGGTGCGGGAGAATCACGCTGAGTGGTTTTTCGGGCACAGTGTAACTTTCTCCGTTAACGAAGATGTTTTGCCACATCTTTTCGTCTCCGGGGTATAGGGACTCCACCTTGGTTGAGCAAGCGTTCAAAAGTAGTGCCAGGAATAATATTAGCGGTAAAGTCTTCCTCCCCATTCAACAACGGTAAATCCATCTCTAGAGTGAGATTTTAAGGTTTGCTCAGGCACTTTTTTTAAGGAATCCAGGCCTTTGTAGTCAAAGAAAACGCGAATTACGGTGTCCGGCGCCGGTTTGACGGTTAAAGGTGCATAAGAATTGAAAACTTCCTCCGGTATGAATGTGATGAAATAGTAAGGCGAATCATTTAGCCGTGGAACCCAGTATTCTTTGAAGTCTGCGATTTCTTTTGTGTTGAGGCCAATGAATGCGAGTTTTTCATCAAAAAATCCGGCAACTTTTTCTTTGCTTACAACGAATCCTTCTTTTGGTGTTTGGAAATTTGCTGCGAACCCTTCCCAGAACAAATATGGATATTCTTTGCCGTCGACAAAAAGTCTTCCGTCCGGGTGAGCGGTTACGTTCCATCCTTTACCAATTTCCGGGTCTGAAATTGAGATGCCCGCGGTCGGTTCGACGTTAACAAAAACATCTGTGGTCTCTTCCGGATATAGATAAATTACCGGTTTGCCCATTTCAGCGCCCGCTTCAACAAAATAAATTGTAAGGTTGGTGCTGCCGGTGGTTCCGTCGTCATAGTAAGCGGTGAATTTGTAGTCGTTCGACCCGTAGGCAAGGTTTTTGTAGTCTATGCTTGCTCTGTAGGTGAAAGTTTCATCACCTTTTTTGAAGGCGGTTAAGGTGTAGACGTCTTGGTATGAGTTACCCAAAAGTCCCGGTCCGCTCGCCGTAACCACAATTTTTGTTGTGTTTGGGGAAACTGCTCCGTTAAATACTATTGGTGTTTCATGGAATGTGGAATTGTTTGCGGGGCTGCTAACAGAGATGTAGTTGGGAGTGCTCGTCGTCGTTGTTGTCGTTGTTGTGGTGGTAGTGTCGGATTTTTGTTCTTCAAGCTCAGCTTTTAGGTCGTCAATTTGTTGTTGGAGTTCTTGGACTGTTTGGTCTTCAGTTGTTTCCTCATCATCTGGGAGATTTAGGTTATTGGGTTCTTCCTTTTGAAAGAATGGGGCCGTGCAAGATGTAAATGTGCTTATTACCAAAATAGCAATTAGCAGGGTGATGAGTTTTTTCATACGTGGGAAGTTAACTGGCAAATTTATTTAAACACAAAGCGGATTTTTAGGCAATTTGTCTGTGGTGTAATTTGTCATGCAACAGTATTGACAATATGGCAAGAAAAGGGTATAGTAAGCCCTATTCTTACTTTTCACCATGGATAGCCTTAGACATGAAGCTCAGGAATGTGAAAAAGAAATGGCAACTTTGTTGTCAGTTTATCCTTATGATTTTGTTTCAAAATATGCAAAATCTGGGTTTTCACCTGAGAATCCACACTTCAGATTGCCGACTGCGGATGATGTGATGAAAGATGTGGTTGAAACAGGTTTGGGTGGGAATTGTGTAATTTTGCCTGAAATTTTAAGGAGAAGGCTTCAGGATTTGGGGCTTACAGCTCAGCTTATTGCGAATACTACTCGGGAACACGTTGCTTTGTGTTTGAGCGGAGAAAATGGTGGATATGTAATTTGTGATCCGGGACTTTTGTGTGTGCGACCTTTTGTTGTACACCCTGAAAGTACAAGTACTGAGATTTTTGAAGTGGATAATCCGGGCGGTAATGATAAATTTGGGTTTAGAGTGACTTTTAGGCCTGATCAGGGAGAATTCACTATCAATAAGGAAAAGGCAAAATCTGGATGCGTTGATCAATACACATTTGACTTGACGGATTTAGGTGATTTGAGAGCTGTTAGAGAAACTGACATTAAGACTACTTTGGAAAATCAGATTCCGGTTGTGGCAAAACTTGTTATGCCAAGAATTGGTAAAGTTACTGCGGTTGATGCGGTTTCTGTAAGGTCTAACAGAGCAAAAGTGATAGATTTTGCTGTTCGAAACGGAATAACCGGTGAAGCTTTGTGGGAAAGAATTAAGTCTGGTAATAAAGTTAGGCGTGCTTTGCAAGCTCACCACTTCAACGGTGGAGAGGTTGATTGGGTTTAGTAGAAGTAATGAACTGTTTGGCCACTTTGGTCGGGAACCCAGGTGCTTGGGTAGGATTCTACCGTTTTTTTCAGTCCGCCACCTCCCAAATATCGACCGCCTGAAGTTTGTTTGTTAAGTACGATAGCAAAAGTTACTGCAAGTGGACTTGAGCGGTCGTAGAAGCCTTGTTCAATGAGTTCGAATGGGAGAGTTGCTCTGTAGAGTCCGTCTCTGAAGTCGTCTGGGCGGTAAAGGTTGACGTCAAGTGGGGGGTGTTTTTTTGGTGGTTTGGTGCTTATTATTGCTTCATTTTCTTCTTCTAAATACGTGTCCGGTTCTCTTGCGACAGCGTCAAAGTGTGCCCAAAGCTGGGTTTGGTACATTTCTTGATTGTATGGATAAAGGGTGTCGTCTCTTAAAACTGTGCAAGTAATTTCTCTGTAAATGTCTACAAGGGTTGGTTCTGCGTTTTGGTCGTCACCATCAACCCATCTTTCATAAACCCCACCCGTGGTGCATCTGACTTCGTCGTTAATGAAATTTTCCTCGCAGCCGGTGAGGAGTGAAAGTCCGAGAAGTGCGGTTTTTTGGCTCATTGATCAGTGGATGAATAATTGGCAGCTTAAGTTAATCTAAAAAATGTGGGGAGTCAATTAAGCAAATATTTTCTTGCTGGGTAAAAAGCAAGAATCTTGACGAAAACATAATATGTGCTACAATGTTGGCTATTATTTTGAATAAATAATTTATGTCTATTGATAAGCCGTCATCAGGGTCTTGGTTAAAAACGGCTGGATTTTTGGGTGCCATGGCTGCGGGGGTTATTATGTGTCCTTACGGAAAGGAGGAAGAAAAGACGGTTGAGGTCGTTAATGTTACTGAAAATGAAAATATTGCTTCTTTGGTTATGGGTAATGTTGAGTTTGTTTTTGCGGATGACAAGTTTTCTGTCTCTGAGAAGAAAGAGGTTTATGAAAATTTAAAAAAGGCATATAAAAAGTTGCAAGAGCATTATGGAGACAAAATGTTGAATTTTTCTGAGAGGACTGTGTGTGAAATTCATAGAAATAGTCAGATGTTAAGAGGTGCTTATGTTGATTGGAAGGTTAATGGTGTTATATTGAATGGTCAGGGTGATATTTCTGATGAGTCGCAGGTCACGCTAAATGGGATAATTCTTAATGATTATTCTGAAGCTGTTTTGGCTCATGAATTGGTGCATCTTTACATGCAATCGGCTTATTTTGCGTCGACTGCTTTTTTGGAGGGGCATGCTCATGCTATTCAAAAGCAACTGTATGGAGTTTTGGGTTACCGCACAGGGAGGCAGAATGGGATTTTGTATAATCAAATTGCTGAATCAGGTGAGTGGGATGATGTTTTTAAGGTTGGTTTGGATTATTCAATGTGGGAGAAGGGTTCGAAGGGAGGAATAGTTGATAATCAAATGGATACACTAACGGTTTTTCATTGGGGTACTGAATGGGCCGGGTTTTTTGATAATCATCCAGGTTTTTCTAGATCTTTTTATGACAAAATGGCGAGCGACAAAGCCAATGGAAAACTTGTTTTTAACAGAGCAGATTTGATTGAGCTTGCGGAAGAGAGCTCAGTGGATTTTGAAGCTTGGTATGCCAAGCAAACTTCAATGCATCCAATTGGTACGACAGCTAATAATACTGTGAATTTGGCTTATGTGGATGCGGATAAGAAGAAAGTTGCAATTTTAAATTTACAGGGAGATGCGGGTCGTCAGGAGGGGAATGCAATACATCCCGGATGGGTACATGCTTTTGTTTTGGGAGATATTGAAATAAAGGATTTTAATGGTGTTTCTTTGCAATTGGGGCAGCCGGAATACAATGAGGTATTATTAACCGGTAATTTTTCAGGTACACCTGTTGATTTTTCAAAAGGGGTAACCGTGAAGATAGGTGATGTAGTGGTGCCGGTTTTACCTACAAAAGCTTTTTAATTTGTTGGTATCACTGGTTCACTAATTTTTGCTGATTCAATTACGCGTTTGAAAATTTCTTCACCTTTTTGTTCGTTGTCTGTGTAAATTGTGAATTGATAGAAGTTGCCGTTTTTTGCGCGTAAGTCACCGTAGAATGAGATGGTTTGTTTGTTTTGAGAAACAGAATCAAGTGGTGTCATTGAAAGGGAGCCGTCTGAGTTTTCTGATAAGCGTGTTACGTGGTCGGCCGGGTATCTGTTGTCAGCACCAAAGTCGAGGCTGTTTACAAGAAGGCTTACGCTATTCCCTGCAGTTTGAAATTCTTGATCATCTATTGCAAAATTTGCATCAACAAAACGAAGACTTAGGAAATATTTACCCATGAAAGGTTGTGCTACTTCTCTTTCTATTGTCATTTCGCCCGGCATTTCAAAATAAACGCCAAATGCTTGATTGTTGTAGTCGGTGTAGGGGCCTTTGCTGCAGCCAAAAGCAACAAAAGTTAGTGAGATCAGGAGAGCAAAGAATATTTTTTTCATGGGAGGAAGTTAGTTTGCTTACAGGAACACTTAATCTGATATTGTAAATTTAATCAAGAAACTTTTTTCCTAATTTGTTGTTTAGGGTATGATAATAACGCTTAACAATTTTTATATGAAACTTTCAAAGAAACAAACCTGGTTCGTTGTTGCGGGTATTGCGGTTATTGCTTTACTTGTACTTTATTATGGGAAAAATGGAGCGGTGGGCAGCCTCCAAAATGCATTTGCCCCTTCACCTGCATATGACTATGCGTATTCTGAGGAAGCAATGCCAGTGATGATGGACTATGCGACTGATGAGATGAAAGTTCGCAGTTCTGTGGACGGCTACTACAGTGAAACAAGCGGCGGAATGATGATGAACACAGAGTCGCAGAAGATTATTCAAACTGCTTCTCTTGGTTTGCATGTTGATGATGTCAGAGCAACTGCAGAAAAAGTTACTGATTATGTGGAAAGTATTGGCGGATATATTGAGAATGCGTCTGTAGACAGATATGACCAGGGTTATTATGGATATTTGACCTTGAGAGTGCCGAATGACAAATTTGATACAATTTTAGAGGAGCTCAAGGGAATGGCAAATTATGTGGTGAGCGAATATAAAAATGCTGAAGATGTGACTGAGACATATGTTGATTTGCAAGCACGGCTTGAAAATTACAAAGCTGAGGAGCAGCAATATTTGGCAATTATGGATAAAGCGGACACAGTTGAATGGATTTTGCAGGTAACAAATGCGCTTTATCAAGTTAGAGCGGAAATTGAAAGTTTGGAAAGCAGGCTAAAATATTATGATACTCGTGTTGATTATTCTTCAATTAATTTGTCACTTGAGGAGGATGAAAGTGCCAGTAGAGTATCTGAAACATGGAGGCCTTTATCAACTTTGCACAGCGCTTATGCAGATTGGGTTGGATTTTTACAAGGTTTGGTAGATCAAGCAATTTACCTTGCAATTTATATTTGGCCGCTAGCTTTGATTGTGCTTGTGGTGTGGGTGGTTCGCAGAAAAGCTAAGAAATCTAGAAAGTAGTTTTCTTGGGCCAGCGACATTCTTTGAAAATAGGACATGAGCTGCATTTTGGGCTTCTGGCCGTACAAATTGTGCGACCGTGGTAAATAAGCTCGAAATGCAGTTTTATCCACTTGTTTTCAGGGATGATTTTTTTGAGTTCGCGTTCGGTTTTGTCGCGGTTTTGGTCGGTTTGTACAAGACCAATCCGGTTTGCGACGCGGTGGACGTGGGTGTCAACGGGGAGCGCGGGAATGTGAAACCATTGTGCTTGGACGACTTGGGCTGTTTTGCGGCCGACTCCGGGCAGGGCAGTTAATTCTTCAAGATTGGAGGGGACTTCATGGTATTTGAGGGCTTTGGCAACGCCCATTACAGATTTTGTTTTGCTGTTAAAATAACCTGTTGGGTGAATTATTTCTTTTACTCTTTTTTCGCCCAATTTTAAAATGTGCTCCGGAGTGCAGGCTGTTTTTTCAGGGAAGAGTGTTTTTGTGACTTGGTTTACGCGTTCGTCTGTGCATTGGGCGGAGAGAATTACGGAAATAAGAAGCTCAAAAGCATTGCGGTGATTGAGTGGCGGGGACGAGTGGGGATAGGCTTTTCTGAGTTTTGTCAGAATTGCGCTAAGCTCATTGGTTTTGAGCATATGGGCTTGCTTCAATGAATGTAAATTTGTCGTTTTCCGCTGGATTCATTTCCTGGATTTTTTCGTCAGTTTCGAGGTTTTGGAAAGATTGGGCGTCGATTATTTGGCGCTCCAAGTCCCGTTTTTCAGATTGAAGTTCTTCGTAGTCGAGTTGGAGTTGTTTTAGTTCGTAGCCTTTTGCGGGTTTTAGACTGTTTACGTAGAGGTATGAAAAGATGGTTGCAATGCCAAGCACAGTTAAGGTTACAACTAAAATTTTATACATTTGGCTAATTTCCTCTGAGAGCGGTTTTCGCTTTTTTCTTTTGTATGAAGGTTGAATGCGTTTTTGGAGTGGATCGTATTTCATTGGTTCAATACTTCAAGTCTGACGTTTAAAACGCCGGTACCCAGTGAGCCGATTTTTTCAAAAGCGGCGCTTGAAAGATCAATTATGTATCCGTCTCTATATGGGCCGCGGTCGTTTATGCGAACGTCTACAGATAAGTTGTTGTCTAAGTTTGTTATTCGCACCATAGTGCCAAATGGCAGGGTTTTGTGAGCTGCGGTGAGGTTTTCTGCTCCAAAAGTTTCACCGTTTGCGGTGGAGTCGCCTTCAAATCTTCCTGCGTACCAGGTTGCTTTTCCGTGTTCAACTTCTCCAGTGAATGGGTTTTTCAAATGTCTGTAAATTATGTCACAGAGTTCTCCGCGGGTGAGCTCTGATTCCGGTACGTACTCTCCATGCCAATTTGGGACAATGAGATCATTTTCAATCCCATAATTCAGATATTTTTGATACCAAGGGCCTTGGGCTTCTGGAAGTTCAATATTATTTGCTATTGAAAATATTTTTAAGGCTTCAGCTCTATTAATTGTTCCGTCAGGGTTAAAAGTGCCGTCGTCATTCCCTGCAACTATTCCACGCTCAAAAGCATCCTCAATATAGGAAATGTACCAGGCGTTTTTATCCAAGTCCGGGAAATCCAAGGGTGTACTCAAATTGGCTTCAGGAAGGGATTCTGAGCTTTTCATTATAATTTTTATGGCTTCAGCTCGGCTTATTGGATTCATTGGTTTAAATGTTCCGTCCGTGTAGCCTTCAATGTAGTCACGCTGCGTTAAAAGGTAGATCGCGTCACGGTATACCTGTTCAATTTCAACGTCCGAATACCAAGGAGTGCCGGCTGAGAAAACATTCGCAGCAAACAGCAAGCTTAAAAGCGTGCCGGAAATTAAATGACGAATCTTCATAAAACAGGTTTAATGACCACTTGTCTGTAGTCTCCTTCACCCATACTTTCAGTTTCAATGTCTGTCCATTCGTCGCTCATTAAGTGTAAGTGCACAAGGCGGCGGAAATAAGGCGACATTGGTGGAAGAGCTATCTTTACCTTTGTTTTTCTTACTTCTTCTGCTTTTTGAGTTGCGATTGTTAGAACGTTTTCTTCTTGGCGTTTTCTGTAGTCGTCAATATCCAATTTGATTTCAAATTCTTCTCCAACTTGTTTGAAAATTACAACTTTGAGGATTTTTTGCATGGCTTGAAGATTTTCGCCATGGTAGCCAATAAGAAGGCTGGGGTCATCCGACGTGATATTTACGCGGAAGGTTTTATCACCGGCTTTTTCAACTTCGACATCTGCAAAGTCGAGACCAAGATAAACCAGGAATTCGGATACAATTTTTTTAATTCGAGTTTCCATAAGAAAACGTGTTTTAAGAGTGGTGAGTATTTTTATTGATAACCCTAACTTTTACGCCGTCATCATCGTCTTTAAGGGGTTTTTCACTTTCTTTATTTATCACAAGTTGTTGGATAATGCCATATAAAGTGGAAGTTCCCCAGTAAAGTGAGACAGCTGCCGGCATTTGAGCTGCAAGGAAAGCAATCATAATGGGCATTACATACTTCATTATATTGTTTGCCATTTCCATTTCATTCGGCTGTGATTTTTTGTCTTCAGGGTGTTTTTTATTCTTTTTTTGCTTGTGCATCATGAGCTGCATTTGCAAGAACTGCATGCTACCAATTATGAGAGGTGCAACTATTATGCTTCTGTCCAAGAGGTTAAAGCCCAGTAAATTTGGGTTAATTTCAGTTAAAGAGAAGCTTGGGAGAAATGAATAAATATAGCTAGCTTGATCAGGTTGAAGTCCAGAGCTGACGCTATAGTAAAGGCCTATCAAGATTGGTAATTGAATTAGCAAAGGTACACAACTTGAGAAAGGGTGCACTTTATGTTTTTTCCAAAGTGCCATTGTTTCTTGAGCGACTCTTGTTTGGTCGTGTGCGTATTTTTTCTTAATTTCTTCAAGTTTTGGTTGAATTGCCTGCATTTTTTTCTGGGCGCGCATTCCTCTTTGTGATGGTACCAAGAGAATTGTTCTAATAAGCAGGGTGAGTGCAATAATGGAAAGTGCCAAATTGTGTTTTGGCATATATATAATGATTGCAATCAATACATTTAGAATTGGTTGGTAGATTACAGTACGGAAAGTTTGAGTTATGAATGAGGGTTTGTGGATTTCGAATTCAGGGGAAGTGAAGGTTTTTCCGCTGCCATTAATTTCTGTGTCGAGTTCAAGTTTGTAGCGTCCCGGTTCACCAAAAAGGGTGAATGAATAGTTTTGTAAGCTTACAATTTTTGTTTTTCCCGGTTCTAAAGTTATGTCTTCAACGCGGCTACAGTCGCGCTCATCTCCATTTTTAACCTTTTCATAACCTTCAGTGGTGAAGCGGTATACATTAAATGGTGCTTCCGGACAACGGCTATCCAGGGTAATAACTGCGTCAGTGTTGTTTTTTAGTTCGACTCGAATATCTTTTCCTTCTGCATATGAATTTTTCATCATTTGCATGCCAATGTCTCCTGTGTCTAAAGCTGCATTAGAATTACTTTTATTGCCTCCAAAAGATTGCAAAACTAAAAAGGTTCCAAGGAATATTATAAGGTATAGGAGAAGGTTACTTTTCTTTTCGTTTGCCATAGATTTTATTTAGAACGTCTTGGATGGCATTTTTCATGCCGTTAAAGTCTTCTTTTAGGAGTGAAGAGCGAGCGAACAACACAATATCAAAACTTTTATCACTTGGCACGGCTCCTTCCTTTTCAAGAAGACGAATTGTTTCATATATTTGCCTTCTGAGGCGATTGCGCTTAACCGCTGATTTCTCAAGTTTTTTACTTAACACTACTCCAAATCTAGCCTCCGTTTTATCACTTTTTCGATGTCTTGCCACAATAAGGCGATTTTCTGTTTTTTCGCCTTTTTTTGTTATCTCTGTAATGCAGTCACGACGAGAGAGTCGTTTAACGTTTCGATTTAGCACGTCTTCCAGATACGGCAAGAGAATGTCTACCTTTAGCACGGCGACTTGAGAGAACCTTACGACCTCCTTTAGAGACCATTCTCTTCAGGAAACCATGGGTTTTTGCGCGTTTTCTTTTTTTAAGTTTGCCTAGCATTCGCTTTGATTTTTTTTAAAGCTTGGTGATATTAAGGGGGGGGAGCGCTAATGTCAAGATTGTTTCTGAAATTTATTGTATATAATTCATGTTCTTGAAAGTTGCGGAAAAGCTCTTTATACTTTCTGGCGTATATTTTCACCACGCCATATCACATGAAAAGGAGAAGAAACTCTGAAAATAAAGGATTGAGAATTTTTATATTAATTCTTTTTCTACTTATTTCATTAGCAGTTTTGGTTTATTTATGGATGATGCGTATGCAGGAGATTAATCAAAATTTGGGCAATTTTACTTCTGTTGATCCTGGAGATGCTGTTTTAGTTGAGCCTGATATGGTTTCTCAAATTGAATTGATGGAGTCGCCTGTTACTGCTTCTGAATCTATAAAGGCTAGCCCAAGAGTTGATTTCTTTAATAAAATGATGTTGGTGTCCGGTCCTTTTGAAAGATATACAAAGGGAGGTCAGTATGTTATTGCATTGGAGATTGAAAGTGAAAATTTGAACAAGAGAACTCTCAATAGTTTTATTAATTGGCTTTCTGAAGAATTGTTTGTTGTGGAAACAAATGCGGATTCTTATGTGGTTAGTGTTGCACCGGTTGAATATTTAGGTCAGAGAGGTTTTAGGCAGAATTTGGATGTTTTGTATTTTATTGTAAGAGCTGATCATGGAGAAGCTATGTATTTTGCGGTTTATGATGATTTCACCCGAGTGTTCTCAAACATAAATATAACTGCTGTTAAGGCTTGGGCATCCAGCGAAGATTTATATATATGGAGGTTTAATTAATGGAAATTGCTTGCCATATTTATCTTTTGTTTGTAAAGTATCTCTGATAGAACCTGAGATAAATGATTTTACAAATTCAACAACAATCCGCATTGATAGGCCGAAAACCGGCCGGCTTCACTGAGCACTATTATACAGAATGGGATGATGGTCTGGGTAAGGACCGTATTTCATTATTTATGGTGATGACTATTGGTTCTTCTCAAGTGCCTGGGGAAGAGATTGGGAAAGAGGCTTTTCAGCTTTTGCAGGATCATTTTTTGAATGATTTGGATGGTGATCCATATGATAGATTTGAGGCATCTCTTCGCGAGATAAATTTAATGTTTAATGAGCAGGAGAAAAATTTGGGAGTGAAGTTTATTCCAAATATTAATGTGGTTTGTGGAGTTATTCAGAAAGATATGTTGTTTTTATCAAAACGGGGAGATTCGCAGGGATATTTGGTGAGACAAAGGCATGTGAGTTCAATTACTGACGGGCTTTCAGATGAAAAAAATACTGAGGATGTTTTTCAGAATATTGCGAGTGGAGTTTTGGAGGTAAATGATTCTGTGATTTTGTCCACTTCCGGATTGGTTCAGTATGTTACGCCAAGTGATTTGGCCAAGATTTTTTCCGAACAGCCACTACTTGAGGCAATAAAAGAACTTTCGGATCTTTTGGGAAGTGATATAGAGGAGCAGATGGTTGTTCAGTCTTTTGAAATTTTGGAAAAGTCACATGAGCAGAAACTTGAAGAGTCCGAGATAAAGAAAGAAAAATCTTTTGTTTCAGATGAAATGGAGGAAGAGGCGGAAATAAAAAAATTCGCTAAACCTTTAAGTATATTAAGAGAGTGGTCTGCAAGACAAGATAGATTGCGGTTTTTGGAGCATATTCGCACTTGGGGACGGGATAAAATTTTAATTGGTATTGCCGTGGTGGTGGTAGTTTTAGGTGTTGGGATTGGTTATGCAGTGATTGGAGGTGGAAAGCAAAAGCAGCTGGAAGCAGCTCAGAATAAATTGGATGTTGCTGAGGATAATTTGGTTCAAGCTGAGACCAAAGGAGCATTTGATAAAGTTACTGCATCTAATCTATTGGATGATGCTGAGGATCTTGCGGTGGAGGTTTTAAATTCAGGTATTTTAAGAGGTGAAGCAAGTCAGCTTTTGGATCAGATTGATGAGCAAAGAGATTATTTGGATAATATTGTTCGGGTTGATGATGAGCTTGTGAAAATTGTTGACTTTAAGCCTTTGATTGGCTCAGAAGAAATTGTTGGTGTGGTGCCGTATCAAGATAGACGTGTTGTTTATACTCCAACAACAGCTTTTCAAGTTTTAATTGATCAGGCTGAGGATCCAGATTTGGTGGATGGAGGTGAACAAATAATTGATGCCGCTTACTTTGAGGATCCACAAGCGATTGCCTTTTTAACTAGTGCAGGAAAGGTGATTGAGTATGATGAGGGTAATTCACAATTTGCAGACACTTCTGATGTTGATTTTAAGAATAGTGTTGAGATTTTAACTTATTCCAATAGGATTTATCTTTTAGATCCGGGGGAAGGTCAGATTTGGAAATATACAAGGACGCGAGCGAGTGGATATGGTAGTGCAGCTCCTTATTTGGAAGAGGATGCGGATGTTGATCTTACCGGAGCGGTTTCCATGGCTATTGACGGAAGTATTTGGATTTTAAATGATGATGGATCTATTGATCAGCTTTTAAAGGGTGTGAGAGAACAGTTTGAAGTGCATGATACGCCTTTGGTTGATACTTCAGGTTCAACAAAGATATATACGGACATTGAAGTGCCGCAGGTTTATGTGATTGATCCTGTTCGCAATGCTATTTACATTTATAACAAGGCTGCGAAGAGTTCGGATTTGACATATAGCTCCCAGTATATTTTGGATGGTTTGGATGGTGCTATTGTGGACATGTATGTGGACAAAGACGAAGACGTGCTTGTGATTGTGACAGCAGACGCTTTGTATGAGTTGAAGTTTTAGATTGACTTAGCAATCTCCAATTCTTCATCCGTTTTTATTATGAGGATGCGGATTTTTGAGCTTTGGGTTGAGATTTCCGTGGAGTTATCTTTATTGGCTTTTTCACTTATATTTACGCCAAATGGGCGAAGGTATTCACAGACCAGTTTGCGAATGTAGAAGGCGTGTTCGCCAATTCCGGCTGTGAAAACTATTGCGTCTGGTAGTCCACCGAGCGGTGCAAAGTAGCTGCAGATTAGTTTGGCAAGTTGATAGCTTAAAAGGTCGTAGGTGCGGGTGGTGCCGGCTGCTTTTGGATTTGCGCGGAGTTTTCTAATGTCTGAGCTAATTTCCGACATTCCAAGGAAGCCGGATTCTTTTTCAAGCAAATGGTGGATTTTTTCGAGCGGGCGTTTTTTTGCCAAGTGGAAGATGATTGCGGGGTCTATTGTGCCGGAGCGGGTACCCATAATTGGGCCTTCAAGCGGGGTGAAGCCCATGGAAGTGTCCACGGATTTGCCGTTTTTTACTGCGGTGAGTGAGACTCCGTTGCCAAGATGGCAAGTTATAAGTTTTGCGGAAGGTTTTTTGAGAAGGCGGGCGGCTTGTTTTGCAACGTAATTGTGGCTGGTTCCGTGGAAGCCGTAACGGCGGATATGTTCTTTTTTGTAGAGTCGGAAGGGAAGGCCGTAAAGGAAAGCTTTTTGTGGGAGGGTTGAGTGAAAAGCTGTGTCAAATACGGCGTAGTGTTTGGCTTTGGGAAGAAGGGAGCGGCTGGCTAGGACAGCCGCGACATTGGCGGGGTTGTGAAGAGGTGCGAGTTCGCTGAGTTTTTTGAGTTTTTTGATTACAGAAGAAATCAAAAGGGTTGGTTTTGTGAATTCTTCTCCTCCGTGCACAACGCGGTGGCCGACTTTTTTGATTTCTTTGAGGTCTTGAATTGCTTTGTCTGAGATGAGGCGTTTTAGTGCGTAGGAAATTGCTTCTTCGTGGTTTTTTGCGAACATTTTTGACGTTTTTTCGATTCCGTTGTCCAAATATCTTCTGAAATGGCAGTTTTTTAACCCTATTGCATCAACGTGACCCTTGTAAATTGGCTTGTTTGTGCTATTAAATAGGGTGTAGCGAAGTGATGATGAGCCGGCGTTTAGAACTAGTGTGTACATTTTCCATGGTGGATTCGAATTCATTTTAACACAACGAGTCGTATATGGAAGCTTGTAGGGATGAACAGTTTGAGGGGTTGGATGATGTTGGAGCCGGGAGGGTTGAGGACTTTGATAATGGGCTTTGGACGGATGAGGAAAAGTGGGGTATTGCGCTTAGGTATACGGCGTTGGTGGGAGGAATTATTATGAGTTTTATTAGTAAGGGTAGATTGCCAGTAGAATATAAGGATGACGCAATGGATGAAGGCCTCATATTGATATTTGAGAACTTGCATAAGTTTGATCCAAATAGGGGAGATCCTGCCAGGAGTTTTAATGATAAATTGCTGACTTATATGACTAATTCAATGAAGATGAGATTGGTCAGTGCAATTGCGGTTTTCTGTAATTCGATTCATATGATTGGGTTTGGTCGAAGATTGATGGAAAGGCAGGAGTTTTTGCGAAAAACTGAGCGTGAATTATTTGCTGAGCTTGGGAGAAGCCCTTCAGAGGGAGAGATTGCTGAAAAATTGGGAATAAGTGTGGATAAATTGGGAAGATGGCGGAAAGAAGCAATGCTAATACTTGAGCCGGAGGATGTTCCGGAAGGGACTGCATGTTTGGATGGTATGAGCGAGTCTTCTGATTTGGAAAATGAAGCAAATATTGATCAGGTAGTACGAGATAGAGTGAAATCCCTGGTTTATAAAGGTCAGAATAGGAATTTGCCTGATGATAGGATCACAATGAAGCAATATAGTTGTGTGAAGGGGAAATTTTTTTCCGGCCAAAATACATTTGGGGAATTACCTTCTAATGCGGAAGTTGGTCGGAGAAGAGGTGTGAGTGCTAGCACTGTTTCAAATAGGATTAATGCAGCACGAGCCAGATTGATGAAAGATCCCCTTTTAAGGGAGTTGTTTGAGAAAATTCCAAGTTAATTATTTCACCGGGCAGACGTAGTCCATTTCCTGGGATTCTATGGTGGTGATGGCGGCGAGGTTTACAATGTCTTCTACGGAGCAGCCGCGGGAGAGTTCGTTGACGGGTTTTTTGAGGCCTTGAATTATGGGGCCGATTGCCTTGGCGCCGGCGAGTTGTTCAACGAGTTTATAGCCAATATTGCCGGCTTCAAGGTCCGGGAAAATTAGTACATTTGCGTGGCCGCCAATTATTGAGCCGGGAGCTTTGATGTCTGCGACTTTTTCTTCCAAGGCGGCGTCTGCTTGCATTTCCATGTCTTCAATTTTGAGGTCGGGGCGTTTTAGTTTGACCAAATGGGCGGCTTTTTTGACTTTTTCCACAAGCGGGTGGTCTGTTGAGCCGGCTGTTGAAAAGGAAAGCATGGCGATTCGCGGTTCCAGATTGAAGCGGCGAGCAGTTTCTGCGGTGTCTATTGCAATTTCAGCGAGTTCTTCCGCAGTGGGCTCAATATTTACGGCGCAGTCGGCAAAGAGCAGAATTTCACGGTCGGGGAGAACCATGAAGAAAAAGCCTGATGCGCGGTGAAATTTTTCTTTGGTTTTGATGATTTTAAAAGCGGGGAGGATTCGGTCACGACCGGGCAATGTTGGGCCGGCTATCATTCCGTCGGCGTCGCAAAAATAGGTCATCATTGTTGCGTAGTAGTATGGGTTTTTCATAGTTTTATGGGCTTCTTCCGGGCTTATTTCACGGATTGAAGCGAATTCTTCCGCGTAGCGGTCAAAGTCCGGAAGAGAAACCGGTGGGTCTGTAATTAGGATTGGTTTGGCTATGCCTTCTTTTTCAATTATTTTTGCGGCTTCGACGATTCGCGGTTCAGTGCCTTCCGGAAAAACAATACGCTGAGGATTTTTACGCGCAAGATCCTTGATAGTTTGGATAAAGTTTTGCATTACTCTTTGTCAGAACCGGTTAGGGTTTTTAGGTCTGAGGTTGCTTGATTTACAGCGTCAACCGCGTTCGCGACAGAGTTGGCGGCAGTGTTGGCTTGATTGATTTTGTCTTCAACGTATTCTTTTGTGCGTGTTGCTTCTTCAGCCAAGTTTGTTGCGGCTTCAGTTGCTTCTTTTTGCGCGTTTTTAATGCCGTCGCAAGCGGGTACGACGAGAAGAACGGCGAGGAGGAAAATGAATTTTTTCATAAGGTGGGGCTTATGATTGTGGAGCTTTGAAGAGGTCTGAAAAGTTTCCGTCAAAGCTGTTTAAGAAGTTGCGAATGTCCAAAACTTCATTAATTGTAACTTGATCCTGTTTTACATTATTTGCAAGGAATTTTAGCTCAGGGATGCCTGCTTGTGCACCATCATGCTCAATTGAAACGTTAATTACGGCTTCCGCTTTGCATTT